>Ga0208794_1000231_pt1 | contig 44543 bp, 58 predicted proteins | sample 32_taG_FD_184106 | JGI IMG/M metagenome (GOLD analysis project Ga0208794, IMG submission 184106) | Marine viral communities from the Gulf of Mexico - 32_GoM_OMZ_CsCl metaG (SPAdes) (version 2) | ecosystem: Environmental > Aquatic > Marine > Oceanic | place: Atlantic Ocean: Gulf of Mexico... | reverse complement strand
GACAGCATAAAGGCACTCCAGAAAAAAGGGGCTTTTGTTATTAATTGGACCGGCGACGTTCGCGACACTATCCCGGCTTGGATGCTTAGATTTCCGGCGGACTTGACGACCTTCAGCAACAACCGAGACGTTAAAAACTTTTCGGGTAAATCAGCCTTTTTGCAAATAGGCTTTGATCCAAAGACATACAAGAAATGGGAGAACACAAAAGGCCACGACGTTGTATTTATGGGCAACGAGGCGCGAATATTTCCAGAGTCAGCCGCAAGGCGTTCAATGATCCAAAAGATCAGAGCCAACATAAAAGATTTTGCCGTTTACGGGGGTTATCCTGGAGCCGCCGGAAGTCTTAACCCCGATCCAAAAAACCCGTTTCCGATCCAATCACAGGAGTCTAAAATATATTCAGGCTCAAAAATCGGGATAAATTACAGTCATTACACAATTCCCCGTTATACCTCCGACCGAATGTTTAGAATGTTGGGCTCCGGGGTTATGGTCCTCTCTCATTATTACCCAGAGATCGAGGAGGACTTTGTAATTGGGGAGGACCTGGACGTTTTTAATGGCCACAACGAAATGATTAAAAAGATAAATTATTATCTTGAGCATGAAGAGGAGCGGGCCGAGATTGCGGCAAATGGTTATGACATAGCTCATAGGTTTTTTACTTACGAGAATATGGTAAAAGAGATTATTTGGCTTTATGAACAAAACAGAAAATGAAAACATTAGCTTACATTCCTTTACATTACGGGGCTAGTTACCTAGAGGCCGTATTGACAAGCATTAACCCGTTTGTCGATAAGACATTAATACTTTATTCATCGAAGCCGACATACGGCCACGGGGGCAACATTCCCAACCCAGACAGCAAAAACACCTTATTTGCGATATGTGAAAAGTTTGAAAATGTGGTTTGGTGGGACGTTACCAGATTCAATATTAGCCGTGAAAACTCACACCGTCAAATGGTTTTCGATTATGTCAGGCAAGAGAAGCGAGCGGGCAATAAATTCGATTTGGTTTTACCTGTTGACGCCGACGAGGTCCACGATCAGGCCAATATAGAGGAGTTATTACATACAGGCTATAAATCTAACTATCACTATCACAATGTCCGGGGCTCTCAATGGTTTCATTTCTGGAAAGGTCACAAAGAGGTGAACCGAGACGGGTTCGCACCTATGCGACTAATCAACCTGAACAATAACAACAACGCGACAGATCACATTGAGGTCGGGCGGATTTACCATATGGGTTACGCAATTACTCAGGCAGAAATGGAGTATAAACTATCTTGCCACGGTCACAAATCCGAAATAGCCTCCTCGTGGTTCACTAACAAATGGGCGAACTATCAAAAAGGCAAAACAACTCATTTGCACCCGGCAAGCCGCGACGTATGGATTGAGACTGAAGAGTTTGACGGGGTTTTACCTGATTATATGCCTAACCCTTACCATTGATGAAAAAGACCCTTATAACCGGGACAGGTAGAGCCGGAACTACTTTTTTAATGCACCTACTAACGGCAGTCGGGGAGAACACAGGTTTTGCACTACGAGAAGTCGAGTCGGAATTAAAGAAAAACGGACCTTTAAACGCCGGGGTTGAACACGGGTTTATGTCCCCCAGATACCAAAGAGCCAAATATATTAAAAACCCTCAGTTTGCCATAATTGAAAACTTCAAACAGGTCCAACCGCACATAGACAAAGTAATAACACCGATCAGGGAGTTAGGGGCAACGGCTAAGTCTAGAGAGTACATGGATCGAGTGACACACGGAAATTATGGGGGTTATTGGTTAGGGGCTAGAAACCCAGAGGAGCAAAAGACCGAAAACGCAAAGTTAATCTATAAGTTAACTCAGTATTTGGAGACGCAAGGCATAAAACACGTGTTCATATCATTCGAGAAAATGAGGATTGACCCCGTTTATCTTTATAGAAAATTAGAATTATCGGTTGGCTTTTTGGCTTTTGAAGAGGCATTTAAAAGCATAGTCGACCCTAATAAAATAAGATTTTAACAATGGAATTAGACTCAATAGAATTACCATACGGCCAGAATGTTTGGTATAACAAACCGAGCGGCGAACATTACAAGCTGTTAAACTTACTTTGCAAAGACAAAGATTTGGTTTATGATGTTGGTACTTATCGGGGTTACTCAGCTCTTGCAATGACAAGCGCGAAAAAGGTTATCAGTTATGATATTCAAAATCAAAGAGAGATCAAGAGACACCCGAAAATCGAGTTTAAGATAGGGGACGTTTTGGCAGACAGTAAATTAGTAAACGCCGATTTGATATTACTAGACACTTTCCACAACGGGCCGTTTGAAATGCAATTTTTGGAAAGACTCGATAAGATCGGATATAAAGGCGTTTTAGTCATGGACGACATAAACTATAACGACTCAATGCGGGAGGTCTGGAGATCAATAAAACACCGCAAAGAGGACGTTACGGAGTTCGGTCACTACACAGGAACGGGGATAGTTTACTTTGAATGAAACTTGCCGCAGTAATAGCAGACAGCGCAAAGATTAGCGAGGAGGTTATCAAAAGTCATTTAGACTTTTTGCCTGGTTTTGAGTTGTGTATCTTCTCGGATAATGTAGATAATTACCGGCCTAAAAGTCGGTTTTTTCTTATTAACCCGATGCGGTCTGTCTGGGATTACAACAACCTTTTAACCTCTGTTTGGTTCTGGGAGAAATTGCAGGATTACGACAGGGTTTTAATCTTTCAACAGGATAGCGGCCTATTACGTCCAGGCATAGAGGATTTTTTAGAGTGGGACTATGTCGGGGCTCCCTGGAGAGAGGGGGCACCTTGGGCAAGGAAAGACCGGAAAGGAGGTAACGGCGGTCTATCTCTTAGAAATCCCCGAAAATGCTTATCTTTACTACGGCGAATAAAATACAATGCAAGGATTGGTTATGAGGATTGCTATTTTTCACACCACCTAGACAAAATAGGCGGTAAAATTGCACCTTTTGAGGTTTGTCAGAAATTCAGCGTTGAGACTGTATATTATTCGCAACCTCTCGGCTACCACGCAATAGACAAACATTTAACACCCGATCAAGTAAATTCAATCCGCAATGCCTAATATTTTTGGCTCAACAATACAAATAGAATACCCGGACACTCTCGAAAACAGAGTTATTGTAACTCAATCGAATGTCGGGACAACGCTCGGCGGTACGATAGACAGTTCTAAGCAGTATTTTATCGATGGGTCGGTGAACATTACGGGCATAACTGTAACCGTTCCAAGTTCAGGCATATTTTTAAAAGGGTATAATCTTGACTTATCAGAGTTGGTTTGTTCAGATAACTCGTACACAATGTTTACAGGCGCAACAGCGGGAAACGTGTTCATTCAAGATTTATCATTAGAGGTTACGGGCACAAGCTCACAAGTTTTTAATCTTACAGATGCGACAGGTTTTAACACCATTGAGCTTGTAAGAGTGAACTTCAACAATTGCACAGCAATAGGGGAGATTAACGGATATCGTCAAGGACTAGAAAATAATACGGGTCGATTTGGCGGAACACCTGAAATGACACTATCGGGTACATGGCTAGGCGGTTATTTTATTGAAACGTCGATAGTTCGTAGTTTGACAGATGGCGGCTATTCGTTATTTAAAGCGGGTACTGCTTTCGTTATGAATAGTCGATTTAGAACAAATCAAAACATAGATTTACCTGCAAATGCTTCATATTTTGATTTTGCAGAATCTAATTTTGTAAACCCTTCAACACTACAAGTAACAGGCGCGTTGGTTTCCAGAGATGGTGTTATAGATGCGGGGGATTCAAACCTTACGCCGAACATTACACAAGCAAGTATAGTGAGCGCATGGAGCAATAACATCGGTATTGCTAATACTTTCGAGGGCGGCAGGCTAACCGTATCGAGTGAAAACTTAACAGTTATCGGGGCGGGCTCTACATGGTACACGTTAAACGCTATTTGGACAGCGTCAGCCCTAGAACATTTCGACAGCCCCGCAAGTGGTCAATTGCGGCACATAGGAAATTCACCAAGAGAATATAAATGCACAATAAACTTTGTCATTGAGTCGCAAGCAAATAACGATTTAGGGATAAGGCTACGAAAATATGACGATTCAGAGGGAACGTTTATAGATTTTGTAGAAAGACGCAGACAGGTAAACTCATTAGTTGGGGGCCGTGACGTTGCAATATTTAATTTTAGTTTTAACGTTAACCTTGATTTAAATGATTATGTGTATTTTCAGGTTCGTAATAACTCAGGGAATCAGAACGTAACATTAGAGCTTAATTCAGACTACATACTAGAGGAAAGGTAAATGGCAAGTAGAATACAAATAGGTAAAACCGTAACCGTAAAAGGGGCAAAGTATAAAATACAGGCAGGAACGGCAAAGGGTAAAAAATACAAAGCTGTTGCGGTTAATGGTAATAGAACGATTCAATTTGGGGCAAAAGGTTACAAAGCCGCTCCAGGCACAGACAGGGGAGATAATTATTGCGCTCGGTCAAGCGGCATAAAATCAAAGAGCAACAAAGCAACAGCCAACGACTTTGCCCGTATGTTGTGGAATTGCAGAGGTAAAAAATCTATGAAAAAATGATTAGCTGTTTAGAGAATTACATAGGACTTTTGAACGTAACGACTAACCCACTATCGGGGCGGTATGTTAACGAGTTGCCGGGGATTGATACCACAAAATTCGGGTTGGTTCGTAAAGAGGAGGAGGACAGCGTAACCACGGCTTGGGCTAAAGTTGAGTCCAGAGCTATTAGGCGTTTTGAAAAGAGCCTGAATATGTGGGCAATGAAGTTTTATAAACAATACTCGATAATCAACAACGTTGTTACGGGTAACTATGATAAGAACGAGGCGGCAAGCCAAAACGCTAATTATACAGGGTGGTTTTTTGATGGATCGAGCTATTACAAGAACGTTAAAATACTAATACCGTTTGTTGACCTTTACGCCTCTAATACGGTAACCTCCTCGATCAGAGTTTATAACGCCGTAACGGGGGACCTCCTGGACACGGTTAGCCACGATTTCACCGCAGGGATTAACCGAGTTTATATGCGGAAAGAGTTCCCGGTTTGGAAATACCCCAAACTCTTTGTTTGTTACGACGAGTCAGAGGTTCAAACCATAAAAGCCGACGATCTTAATTGGGGGTCTGGGATAAGCATAGCAACTAAAACGGTCCCGAAAGCGTCAAGCGTTGTAAATAACAACCTCTCAGGCGTTGCGGGTCAAGGGCTTATCGTAGCTTACAACCTGGAGTGTTCGTTAGATAATTATATTTGCCAAAGGCTAACAGTTTTCGAGGAGCTTTATATGTACGCTCTAGGCGTTGAGTTCTGCAACGAAGTAATACATTCGGACCGCATAAGCTCTTATACTTTACTAAACACAGAGGAGGCCAAAGAGCTAAAAACGTTCCTAGAGGGTGAATATGAAGACATGGTAAAAGGGACGTTAACCGGCCTCAAGATTGACTATAATAACGATGGTTGTTTTGAGTGCGACCGAGAGATAAATTATAAAATGATTATGCCGTGAATGATATTGAGAAAAATATCAAAGTATTAAAAGACATTTTAACAGGTAAGTTGCAAATGCAAGCAATCGTTACGACTCATAGTCTGATCACTAAGAGGATATTTGACGACGGGTTAGATGCAAACGACAGGCAAATCGGGACTTACTCAGCGGGATATTTAGAGACAAGGAAACGGAAAGGGCTTGGCGGATCGTCTAGGGTCAATCTCCAGTTTACCCAACAAATGAAAAATGACTTTTCAATAATAAAGCAAGGTAACCGGATCGGGTCAGGGTTTCAAAACTCGTTTAATAATGATAAGTCTATTTGGGTCGAGAACACTTACAGCAAAGACATTTTCAAGGCGACCAAGTCAGAGGCAGAATTTTTAGAGAAAGTAATACAAAAAAGAATAGATGCGGCAACTAGATAACGTATTCGATGCAATCAACGCCGTAATTCAGGCTAATTTGGCGGACTATGCGGCGGTCTATTACGGTCAAGCGGTATTGCAAGAGCGGGACGGTTTAACGTTCCCCATAGTCAAGATAGGAGCCAGAGAGGGCCAACAGATTAGCCCAATAGATACGCAAGGGCTCCAGTTCTACCACCGGGTTATTGACCACGGGGTCGACGAGGATAGCGGCAAAGGCTCGGCGGCTTATGCTTTCCACAACTACGAATGTACTTTGGTCGCGGTTGGGCACCGGAGTACGGTTGCGGTTGACTTTGATAATGATGATCAGGCAAACACGGTAATGAATATATTAGGCAGTAACCCGAAAGTCGGAAACGCTATTATCCAGGTGACCGGACGACCAGAAACCGAAAAGTCAGAGGTCTTGGGGACGGAGTACGCCGGCAACGAAAAGATTACGAAAAAGGTTTTAGACCTTTACGCTTTTGCGATAAATTACGATTTGAAACTAAGAGGCACCGGAGGAGGGTGTGCGCTATGACTTGGAAAAGACAAATGCCAATAGCCCAGGATTACGGAGGGCTCCCGGCGGAGATATTAGATATTTGGGGCATATTCTGGAACCCAAACAAGATTTCAGGCGGGTTATTCTGGTCAGAAGGAAAGATTGAAACCCGCGATAAATGGAATCAAGAAGGTTATCAATTAGACAACGAAGCTGATAACAGCATAAACAGAAATTTACAATGCAAAACAGGCGGCTATTTTATTGGGAATAGTGCGGGAACACACGAGAACAACGTAAGCCTAACAGAGCAAACGTTAGGAGACTTTTCTATTTCTTTTTGGGCAAAAAATAACGGTACACTTGAGCCGATTTTAGGCGACGCCAATACGGCAAATTCAGGGCTTTATTTTGTTGATTCTACAACATTTAGGGCAGTTGTCAATGGTTCTAATTATGATTTTACAACCGATACAAATACAGACTTTTTACACTATTTGATAAAAAGGGATTCGGGGGATTTATCTATTTACGTAAATGGTTCGTATGTTGATTTTGATATTGTCGGGACGACAAATTTTGTAATCAATAACATAGGCCAAGTAAATAGCACATTCGGGGATATCGATTTAAAAGATTTAATCGTTACGACCGAACCTTTATCCAATACCCAAATATTAGAAATTTATAACAATCCTCAAAAATATGCGGATAAAGGCAGCGATTTTGGGGCTACGATAATAGCAGACTTCAATGAAGGGAACGGATTCGATGGTGAGCCTGTCACTAATCTAGCTGATTTAGCTATACCTCTTACTTTGCAAAGCGGATCAACAGACAACATGATTGGCAACGACGCTCAAGTAGGTTCACAGCAAGTTTTGTTGAGTAGGAATTTATACTATTGGTTTGATGGGGTTGATGATTCTATCCTATACACTTCCGAATCATTAGCGAACAAAACAATTACTTTACGACTACAATATTTTGATACAGCCGAATATCAAGTAATTCAGCTATCAGATTCCACAAACACTGATAGGTTTTTGGCAATAACCCTAAACCATACATCGGGCGTTGATTTTGGTATAAGTACATGGGTCGGCTCAACATTTACTTTGCAATCTTCGAGATTTATAACTACTGGAAGTTGGAATAACGCCGAAATGATTACGATTGTTATTACAACAGATGCAAATGGTGATGTGAGCGGTTGCACTGTTAACAATGTTGAAACTACCGACGATGGGGTAGTCTCAAGATCAAGAGCAAACAGCGGAACGCCTCAAAATACGTTTTATATCGGTGCAAGATTAGGAAATGCTTTTGCCTATAAAGGCATAATAGATTACTTTAATTTTGATGATTCAATAGTAAGCTGTAACCATTTAGGATTCCCCAGTGGAACTATAAACGGTTCGCCAACTATCCGATTTCGTAACGAAACAACCTCTTCTCAAGACGAATACGGTAACGCTATTCAAGTAATTCAGAAGCAAGGCACGCTGAACTTTACGGGATTAGATTTAGTAGATAATATTCATGGAGGGGTTCAATGTGGAAATCAGATTGACGTTTGGGATGTTGTGGATGGAAGGGTTATAGCAGGATCGTTTACTTATAATGCAAATGGAGCTAGTCAATACATCGTTACAAATAAAGCAGGAAATGATGGATTTAATGTTCTTATTTTAGGCAGTTTAGATTTTGCTTATGTTAATGAAGTTGGCGGGTCACAAACTATTTTATCGAGCATAACACCTGTTGACGGTACTACTTATAAATTTGTAGTTGTCCACATTGGAACAGAAGCAGATATTTATATTACTGATATTGATTCGGATTTTCCTTCAACGCCAACAGATTCGGGAACGGTCGGGGCTATTGGGGGCGGTTCTGAAAGTTGTTTATTTGGGATTAGACCAAATAGTTTAACACTTTCATTTGGAGGCCTTATCTCAATACCTCAACTATACGACAAAGCAAGCATCGAATTATCAGAAATTAAGACACTGGCATATTATAATCAAAGGCTAATACAATGAACAAGACAAACGGAAATATAGCGTTTTGCATACCGCTATCAGATTTAGACGAACCTATCAAATCAAGTATGCGGGCGCAAAAGTTCGGACAGGTTCAGGAATGGAACGAGGAGACAGAAACGTTTGATGATGTGGCTAATCCGACAAATGCGCAATGGATCGCAGATGCACAACGAAAAGGCAAGATTGTCAAGAGTCCGAACGTTAAAACTTGCAACGGGCAAGATTTTTTTGTGATACCGTTTGATTTAAGTTTAATTAATAACGAAATTGAGGACTGGAAAGCAGACGGGGCAGGGTTAGCGGCCCCCAGGTTCTTTATCGGATCGATTGAGGAGAGCAAAAACGGGGTAAGTTCAGGAAAACACGCTTTTAGTTGGGATGAAATAGAATAGCTATGAAAATAATTTACGTTCCCTTTATGTTTTGGGCGGTCGATATGGTTTTAGATGATCAAACTATGTGGACCCGGAGAAAAGAAAACATTAAAATATATGAGCGTAAGTTTAAAACTATGATTATGCGGTCTAAGGTCTGGTTTATAGACTTTGGGGCGGAGGAACATTGGCGTTTTTTACATGAGCTTTGGCACATGAAAACGCAATCAGAAGGATTAACCCGCCGACAATGGGTCTGGAAGTACATAAAGAAATTTTGGTTTTATGAATACGAGGCCGACGATTTCGCCAACAAGAACCTGAATAAACGCCCCTTTGAGATTTACGACCTAATCTATAAAACCAATGAATGATTTACTTAACTGGATAATTAAACACTGGCCAGAACTTGCGGCGGCTGTTGGAGTCGGCGGCGGCGGAGGCCTTGCAGCTAAAAAGCTAACCGACAAAAAACAAGATCAGAAGATTTCTAAACTGGAGGAGCGAGTCGATATTATGGACCGAGCTATTTTAAAGGTCCAAAGCGACATAGAGACTAATACCAAGTTCGACCAGGAGTTCAGAAATCAGGTAGAAAGCACAATGACAGACGTTAAAAGCCGGCTCGATTTGATCCTGGACCACTTACTTAACAAGAAATGAGCCGCACGATAAAAGGCGAAACGGTCCAAAAATACCTAGACGGAAAATTCGCCGATCTTCCTATTAACACACTTGCCTTGAAAATCTACAAAGAGAATAGTTTATTATTCCCTAATAAAGAGGCGGTAAGATGTGCAATTAGGTATTATAAAGGTAAAATGGGTCAAAGCAATCGAAAAGCAGCCACCCACCCGACAGCAAAAGGGGAGGAGGCTATAAAACACAATATCGGCAACCCTTACCATTTGCCAGAGTCAGACGAGGAGGTTTGGGAGCCTTTTATATTGCCGTCGGGTAAAAAATACTTGGTTCTCTCCGATATTCATATACCGTACCACACAATAAGTGCGGTTACGCTTGCACTAGAGAAGGGCAAAAAAGAAGGAGTCGACGCCATATTATTAAACGGGGATATCCTAGACGCTTACAGCCTGTCAAGATACGAGAAGGACCCACGCAAAAGGCGGTTTTCTGAAGAGTTACAGGCTTGCCGGGAGTTTTTAGGCGTTCTCAAGAAAGAGTTTGATTTACCCGTCTATTATAAGTTGGGGAACCACGAGGACCGATACGAGAGCTTTTTAAGGCTCAAAGCCCCAGAGCTTTTGGATATGTCCGAGTTTAAATTAGACGTCCTCTTAAGGTTCAGGGAATATAACGCGACACTAATACAGGACGACAGGGTTATAAAAGCCGGTAATTTGAACATATTACATGGGCACGAGTTCGGGCGGTCCGTGTTTAGTCCTGTAAACCCGGCAAGGGGTTATTACATGAGATCAAAGACTAACACCCTTTGCGGCCACAACCACCAGACAAGCGAACACACCGAGCCGAACCTAAACGGCAAGATTACAACAACTTGGTCGACCGGCTGTTTGTGCGAATTGCACCCCAGATATATGAGAGTAAACAAATGGAATCACGGGTTCGCAATTGTTGAGATCGGGAAAGACGGCAATTTTGAAGTTAAGAACCACCGAATTATAAACGGAAAAGTTAGATAAGATGAGAGACATTAATTTAATCGTTACGCATTGCAGCGCAACCAGAGAAAACGAGACGTTCGGTATTTTAGACCTTACCAAATTACACGTTGAGAAAAACGGGTGGTCGGATATCGGTTACCATTTCTATTATACCAGAAACGGCAAAGAGTACATTTGTCGGCCAATTGAGCGACCAGGAGCCCACGCCAAAGGCTTTAATATTGACTCGGTCGGGTTATCTTACGAGGGAGGGTTAGACGCTTCAGGAAAGCCCAAAGACACGAGAACACTACAACAGAAAGCCGCAATGGCTAAAAGGATCGACCAACTAAGGGCCGTTTATGGTAACGTCCCGGTTGTAGGCCATAGGGACTTAAGCAAGGACAAAGACGGCGACGGAACGATTGAAGCAAACGAGCGTTTGAAAGAGTGCCCGTGTTACGAGGCAATCGAAGAACACAACAACGTAAATACTCTTAAAAAATTCTTAATTCACTACATCAATGGGGTTTCTAGGTAGATTACTCGGCAGTCCGAAAGCATTGACCGACACGGTTAACGCCGTCTCCGACGGTCTGGGACAATTCATTTATACTAAGGAGGAAAAGGCCGAGAACACGGCCAAAGCAATAACAGAGGGTCGGCAAATGCTTATAAAGTGGATGGAGACGACCCAGGGCCAGAACTTAGCTCGCAGGCTCATAGCCTTGTCAATTACGGCAATTTGGTTGTTGATGTTTGTTGGTCGAATGGCTTTAGGTATTGCCGGGGTTTGGCTCCAGGGGGCCGAGTGGGACGACTCAGCGCAAGTAATAGGCGACAACATCGAGCAAATGACCGGGGCGGTTATGTTGATTCTAGGGTTTTATTTCGCCTCTCCATATTTAGGACAGATAACAGGCGTTGCAATGGACAAGTTCGGAAAAAATAAAAAATAATTTTTTGTTGTTTTTATAAAAAACCTTTTTACCTTTGGGCTCATGGAAACTATCGATTTACAGGGCCTAATAGACAAAAAGGGGCTCGATAAAAATATGTTGGCGGCGGGACTATTCCCGCATCACAAGTACCCAAAATTGGCGTTGACGCGGGTGTTAAGCGGCGAGGGCGTATTAGATGCGGACCAAATAAGCCGTTTAGCCGCCTGGGTCAATGAGCCTATTTCCGCCCTTTATTCTGGGGGTTGGTCCTCTAAACCAGAGAGCAAAAACATAATCACTTTTAACAATGGAGACTTTACAGCAAAGTTGGATCTGGACACCTGGACCACTAGAGTATTTCACAATAACAGGATATTACACGAGTTTTTGTTACACTCTAACACCGTAACCCTGAAAGAATATATTAACAAATTAGACGAACTAATAAAATGAAAATCACACTAGAATTAAACCCTGATCTAACAAAAGAACAAGCGGAAATGGTGGCCGAGTTGGCTAAAATACTTGTTGGTAAAGGATTAATGGGTAAAACAGAAGAACCAAAAGACGACAAACCAGAAGAAAAACCAAAAAGGAAAACCAAGGCAAAAGCCAAAGAGACTCCGGTAATACCAACCAAAGAGCCTGAACCACAACCAGAGAAGGCGGAGCCAACAGTAGATTTGGCGAAGGTTAGAGAAACGCTTGGAGGCGTTATTAAGGACAAAGGCAAAGAGGCTAGGGACAAAGCAGCCGAAAAGCTGCAAGAGTACGGGGCTAAAAACGTCTCAACCTTAAAGGCGGAACACTACGCGGATTTTGTGGAATTTCTGGAGAGCCTTTAGCCATGGGTCACAAACAGAGAAAACACGCCCTTTTGTCGGCGTCGGGTGCCTCTCGTTGGATCAATTGCCCGCCGTCGGCAAGGCTTGAAGATACAAAGCCCTCCGGGTCCTCAGTCCATGCGGACGAGGGGACCTTGGCGCACGAGTTAGCAGACAATCAATTAAGGTTAGAAAGCTATACAGGACCAAAAGGAGGAAAGGCTAAATTCAGGAACGAGATTGAGAGGTTGACTAAACACGACCTTTACAAAGACGAAATGCAAGGGTATGTTATGCAATACGTCGATTTCGTTTTAACCGAATGGTTGAATGCTAAAAAGACTTACGGGAGTGCGGAATTATTGGTTGAAGAGAAAACCGACTATTCTTATTTAGTGCCTGAAGGGTTCGGGACCTCAGACGCTAATATAATAGCCGACGATACTTTGCATATTGCAGATTTGAAATATGGCAAAGGTGTAAAAGTAGACGCCTATCAAAACTCACAATTAAGGCTTTACGCTCTAGGCCTCCTCCATAAGTTTGAGTTGCTTTACGATATCCAAAACGTAAAAATGACAATCGTACAACCTCGATTAGATCATATAGACACCGAGGAACTAACCGTTGAGGAGTTAAAGCAATGGGCCGAGGAGATCGTAAAGCCGGCGGCAAAGTTAGCATTTGAGGGCAAAGGAGAGTTTAAGCCTGGGGGGCATTGCAGATGGTGCAAAGTAAAACCAACTTGTCGAGCTTTGGCAAATCATAACTTGGAGTTAGCCAAGCAAGATTTTGCAGAACCAAACGAACTGGAGCCCGGAGAACTTGTCGAGGTATTGGCCAAAGGGGAATTATTGGTTGATTGGTTCAACTCAGTTAATAGATATATGCTCGACGAGGCGTTAAACGGGACCTCTTACCCAGGTTATAAGATTGTCGAAGGTCGCTCGGTCCGCAAATGGAAAGACGAGGCCGCCGCAATTGACGAGTTGGAGGTTATGGGTTACGAATTGGATCAACTACAAAACCACAAGATTAAAGGCATAGGAGAGATTGAGAAGTTGGTAGGTAAGTCGGAATTTGCTAAATTGGGACTTACAATAAAGCCACAGGGCAAACCAACTCTTGTGCCTGATAGCGACAAACGCCCACCGATGAACGGGGCCGAGTCAGCCAAAAAAGATTTTTCATAATTAAAATAGACGTAAAATGAGTGAAACAAAAGTTATCACAGGTTTAGTAAGGTTTAGTTACGTTCACGTATTTGAACCTCACGCGGCTCAAGAGGGCCAAGATGAAAAGTATAGCGTTTCTATAATTATCCCAAAGGATAAAAAGGACACGTTAAAAAAGATCGAGGCGGCCATAGAGGCGGCGGCAGAAAACGGAAAGTCTAAGTTTAACAACAAAGACCCGAAAAAAATTAAAAAGTTTCATTGGCCACTAAGAGACGGGGATGAGGATAGAGACGAGGATGAGGCGTATCAAGACGCTTTTTTCTTGACGGCGTCCTCAAAGCAAAAGCCCGGTTTAATTGACGTCGATAAAGACGAAATTTTGGACAGTACCGATTTTTATTCGGGCTGTTGGGGCCGAGCGTCGATTACCTTTTTCCCGTTCAACAGTAGCGGTAACATGGGTATTGCTTGCGGGCTTAACAACCTCCAAAAGTTAAAAGACGGAGAGCCTTTGGGTGGACGCTCCAGGGCCGTTGATGATTTTGCGGACGATTTCGAAGATGACGACCTTTTAGGTTAAAAGATATTGCCAGACGGGCAATCGGGGTTTTGGTAGAACCTCGTTAATTTTCATAATGCTAGGTTTTGAGCCCCGGTTTACGTGGTTGTTTTCCGGGGTTCTTTTTATCTTTTAACCAAATGACAGAACTACACATAGACATTGAAACTTTCTCGTCTGTTGATATCAGGGCCGCCGGGGCTTATAAATACGTAGAAAGTCCAGACTTTGAAATTTTAATGGTTGCGTTTGCCTATGACGATAACCCGGTCCAACTAATAGAGGGGGACAGTTTACCGCCAGAGTTTATAAAAGACCTCCAGGACTCAACAATTAAGAAATTTGCTCACAATGCCGCATTTGAGCGGTTGGCGTTTAGGGCTTACGGCATAGACAGCCCAATAGATCAATGGTTTTGCACCGCCGTACATTCGGCATATTGTGGCCTCCCAATTCACCTGGACGGAGTCTCTAAGGCTCTCAACTTTACAGAGGATAAAGCCAAACTCTCAACAGGAAAAGCCCTCATTCGTTATTTCTGTTGCCCCTGTAAACCCACAAAGACCAACGGCGGGCGGGTTAGAAACTTACCAGAACACCACCCCGAAAAGTGGGAGCAGTTCAAACAGTATTGCCGTCAAGATGTTGAGGCAGAACGAGAGATTGAGAAGAGATTAAAAGACTTCCAACCCACACAGTTTGAACGGGACCTTTATATATTAGACCAACAGATAAATGACAGAGGTATTTTAATCGATACCCAAATGGTTAAGAGTGCCTATAAAGTAGATGGAAATTACTCGGAGGTTCTTTTTAACCGTATGCAAGAAATTACAGGGCTAGAGAACCCGAACAGTCCGACACAGCTTAAAAAATGGATTAGCGAGGCCACCGGAGAAACAATCGATTCATTGGCCAAAGAAAACGTTAACGACCTTTTAGCTGAAGATACACTAACGCCGGACGTTCGGGAACTCTTGACCCTCAGACAACAAGCGGGAAAGTCAAGTATTAAAAAATACACCGCTATGCTAAACTGTCAATGTTCAGACGGTCGAGGGCATGGATTTTTTCAGTTTTACGGAGCCAACAGAACCGGACGTTGGGCGGGGCGTTTGGTCCAATTGCAAAACTTACCGAGAAACTATCTCCCAGACTTGACCAACGCCCGCGAAATGGTTAAAACTGGAGAATATCGAAACGTCGAATTAGTGTTTGGTAATGTCTCGGACACTCTCAGCCAATTGATCCGGACCGCTTTTATTGCCCCAAAGGGCAAAATATTCGCCGTTGCCGACTTCTCAGCCATTGAGGCCAGAGTAACCGCCTGGTTAGCCGAGGAGACTTGGAGGTTGAACGTATTTAACACCCACGGTAAAATCTACGAGGCGTCGGCGGCTAATATGTTTGGCGTTCCTATTGAGTCAGTTACCAAAGGGTCAGACCTTAGACAGAGGGGCAAGGTTGCCGAGTTGGCGTTAGGTTATCAAGGCGGAGTCGGGGCTCTTAAAGCAATGGGAGCGGATAAGATGGGTTTATCTGATAAGGAGTTAGAGGACATAGTACAACGTTGGCGGAGAGCAAGCCCGGCAATTGTGCAATTGTGGAAAGATTTAGAAGGTTGTGCAAAACAATGTTTAAGAACCAAACAGGCGGTTGAGTCCAGACACAGAGGCCTAGTTTTCGATTATGAGAGTGGTTATTTAACTATTAAATTGCCCTCCGGTAGAAAGCTGTTTTACGCCGAGGCTCAACTAAAACGTAAAGTGATTAAAAAGCCTAACGGCGAGAGTTGGGAGGCCGATTCGATAGTTTATAAAGGCATGGACCAGGTTAAAAAGGTCTGGACACGGTTAGACACTTACGGCGGGAAATTGACGGAAAACCTAGTCCAGGCAATAGCCAGAGACTTATTAGCTGTTTCAATGATCAGATTAAAAGATTTGTTTAAAATTGTTATGCACGTTCACGACGAGGCAGTTTGCGAGATAATAGACTATAAGCCGGTGACTCAATTAGAGACGATGTGCGAAATTATGTCCAAGCCGGTAAATTGGGCTCCGGGTTTGCCGCTTGCCGCCGATGGGTATTTGACAGAGTATTATAAAAAGGACTAACCAAATGACAGACGAATTATTAGACATTGCGACCGCACACGGGGTAAAATCGAAGAAATGGAAAAACCAAAAATTATCTTGGTCAGAGATCGAGGATAAACTACTAACGCCTCACAGAACTAATGAGACTTACAAAGAGTTTGTTAACGCCTCAAAGACCGACCAACTAAAAATTAAAGACGTCGGCGGATATGTGGGCGGTTACCTCAGAGGGGGACGCCGTAAACCGGAGAACGTAGTACACAGACAACTAATAACCCTAGACATTGACGAGGCCCATTTAGACTTTTGGTTAGATTTCCAAATGTCATTTGACAATGCGGCGGTTATCCATGGCACACATAAACACAGTGAAAAAACCCCTCGTTATCGTTTGGTTATGCCTTTGAGTCGGGAGGTTAGCCCCGACGAATATATGGCCGTCGCTCGTTACGTTGCGGGCGTCCTGGGGATCGATTATTTTGATAACACAACGTTTCAAACAGAACGTTTAATGTTTTGGCCGTCCTCCTCTAAAGATGTTGAGTATTATGCCGAGAGCCAAAAAGGGCCTTGGCTAGACGTCGACGACATTTTAGAAAACGCCTATGTTGATTGGACCGATTCGTCGAGTTGGCCGACCTCCTCAAGTGAGATTGAACGGGTTAAATCTGGGGTAAATAAGCAAGAGGACCCACAGGAGAAAAAAGGATTGATAGGTGGTTTTTGTAGAACCTACACAATCTCGGAGGCAATAGATGAATTTCTAAGCGAGGAGTACACACCGGCAGGAGAGGATCGATACACTTATGTAAACGGCTCGGCAGGTGCGGGCTTGGTGGTTTACGATGATAAATTTGCATATAGCCACCACGGCACCGATCCAACAAGCGGGCAATTATGCAACGCCTTTGATTTGGTCCGCATTCACAAATTCGGCCACCTGGACAGCAACCAGAGGACCGACAACGTAACAAGCCTTAAAAGTTATAAGGCAATGACGGAGTTTTGCACCGAGGACAAAAAGGTTGTTAAAACAATAGCCCTGGAGACGGTAACGAGTGCCAAAGAGGATTTTGGAGATTTCGCCGAGGAGGTTGAGACAGTCGAGGCGGTCCCTGTTGAGGAATATTCCGACGATTGGTTAGAAGATTTAGAGTATAACAACAACGGCCAAATCCTCAACAGCGCGAAAAATATAAACCTGATTTTCAATAACGATCCTATGCTATCGAAAGCATTTACCGAGAATGAGTTTGATAAGCATAAATACGTTTTAAAACGCTTACCCTCAGATAAAGACTTTAGAGGCCGCAGGAGGTTACGAGAGGTCGATTTAGCAGATATCCGGATTTATATTGAAATGATTTACAAGATCGTAAGCCCTTCAAAAATAGAGGACGCTTTACGTTCGGAATTTTCTAAAAACAGCTACAATCCTGTTAAAGACTATCTCGACTCGTTGGTCTGGGATAAAACGCCAAGAGTCAACAAACTGTTAGTTAAGTATCTAGGAGCTAAAAATAACGCCTATTCGCACGCCGCAATTAGAAAACCGCTCGTTGCCGCCGTTGCTCGGATATACAACCCAGGCACAAAATTCGATTTGGTGTTAACTCTTGTCGGGGCTCAAGGTACGGGAAAGAGTACGTTTATAAAACGTCTGGGGGTTGATTGGTTTTCTGATTCGTTCCATACTGTAAGCGGCAAAGAGGCATTCGAGCAACTAAAGGGAGCCTGGGTTATAGAAATGGCTGAACTCTCAGGGGTTAGAAAATCAGAGGTTGAACAAATCAAACACTTTATAACTAAGACAGAGGACCAATATAGGCCGGCTTACGCAAGAGTCGACGAGACATACCCCCGGCAATGTGTATTTTTCGCCACTACTAACGAAAGAGACTTTTTGCGGGACCCTTCAGGCAATAGGCGGTTTATGCCTGTTGATGTAGAGGGGGCCAAAATCGAAAAGTATGTGTTCGACGAGGGGGCTTTAGATCGAGAGGAGATAGACCAGATTTGGGCCGAGGCGGTTACTATGTGGCGGAAAGGTGAAAAACTGTATTTAGACGGAGAGGCCGAGAAACTAGCCAAGATCGAAAGAGAAGAACATACAGAGAAAGACGATCGCGAAGGGTTGATTGTTGACTATTTAGAAAGGTTATTACCTGAAGACTGGGACAACCTGGAGATACACGAACGGAGAAATTACCTAAACGATCCGTTGAGCCCTTCAGGAAAGATAGAAAGAGAGGTCGTTAGCGTTGCCGAGGTTTGGTGCGAATGTCTAGGGAGAGAAAAACACGACCTCAACCCGTTCAACGCCAGACAGATAAACAACATATTGCGAAATCTTGAGGGTTGGGAGTTTTCCAAAGGCAGCCGGAAAAATATAAAGCCTTATGGCCAACAAAGATATTATTCTAAAAATAATTTTTGTTAATTATTGAAAATAAGTTTTATTGCGTTATCTTAGAGGCCATGTACATTACAAGCTAGTTTAACTTATGAAAAAAGAACTAGAAAGCACCAAACTATCCGACACGCAAGGCAATGCTCTTATACAGAGTGTTACATGCCGTTTTGATAAGGCGTGGGTTGGCAAATGTGGAAAAGAAGCTGATGAAAGTGGATTCTGCGAAGAACACAAAGGAATAAAATGTGTAAGCTGTGGAGCACAAGCGACAAGAGAGTGTCCTGAAACAATGGGGTTAGTATGTGGTGCTCCTTTGTGTGATGATTGTGAACATACTATACAAAGTAATGGATGCAATAGCGGTGGAGAATTGCCTGACGGAATGAAAAGCCACTGTAAAAAGACAGAACAGGTTAATAAGCCTTGGTACATGGATTCTTAAATGGCATGTAACGCTAAGTATAACAAATTTTAAATTATGGAACAGATAGAACTAAATATTAACGGTAAAAAAGCCCTATACCATAGCGAAACAAGGATAGTAACCTTCTGCACTCGTAACGGTGTAATGATGGAAAATGAAGTGCCAAAAGATTGGGCTTTGACACGAACATTTCAATTTATGGAAAGCCTAATAAAAGCCGATAGTGTAATAATTTAATTTGTGTTATACAATGTTATTGTGTGTTTTAATGCACTTTAATGAATAAGCTATGAAGCGTATGAGGAACGAATATGATTTTATAACGGGTGTTGTAGCCCGTTTATTTAAGCACCGCCACAAATGGCAGGTAAGAGGTAGAAGTAGATACCAAAACGCCACTTATAGAGTATGCTTGAAATGCAGACAAGCCCAAAAATGGGAAGGAGGTTTAAACGGTAAGTTTGTAAACTGCGACCCCGTACCCGAATTAGACGCTCAATTTGATGAAAATGATAACTACATATTCAATCACTAATGGGCTACAACGCTTAGGCTAAGGTTAGTAGCCTTAATTACTGACCATTAAAATTATAACAAGACCTTACGAGGCTATTAACTTTAGCCATTGTTAGGCACTTTTAATTATGAATTATAGTTGCGAAGAAGAGTATAATGAAGCTATGAGTGGACAAGCCGAAGCTGAAATGATGGCACAACAAGCCCAAGCTGAAATGATGGCACAACAAGCCCAAGAGATTTACGAAGAAGTAAAAAAGTTGGAAGAACAAAAGCAAGAGATACAAAACCAGATTGATGAATTGTTGGGGCAGTTGCCTTAATTGTGCCTAACGGTTTTGATAAAATGAGTAAGGGGTCACTACTGAGGTTCGACTGGCGGTTGCAAACGCAGAGTAACAAGTCGTTAACTCTTTCGGAGAGAGCCTGTACCCTTGTTCTTTTTATCTTTTGTTATGTGCTTTTTTAATTGCATCATAACGACCACTTGTATGATTTCGGTTGGCATTAATAGCACTAGATATGCTTACCGAACTAAACTTAAATAAATGTGCAAAGGTTGGAAATACAGCTTAACAGCCAACTGAATTATACAAATTGTTAGGCGTAGTTATTATGGAAATTTATATAAAAGATACAGACGGAAAATTACAGGAAACAACTCTTTTTGATTTAATGGATAAGGCTTTAAGGAAAGCAGGGTTTACAATGGAAAACGGAAGTTGGAGTAATGAAAACCATAATTGGATAGGAGTAATTCAAGAAAGCAAAAAGTCAGAACAAGTGACAACCAACATTACATTTGAAAATGATGGCAACACAATTACTGGTTTGAATGTTTACGCAGCACCTATAAAAAGAGTTGTGGACGATGACAATAGTAGGCAGGTGGTTTAATTACGCCTAACGCTCCTTGTAAACACCGTTTTAACAATAAAAATTACAAATATGAACAAAGGAAAAACATACGCAGAAAGATATAATGTAAGCACTGATGAAAATGGTGTTTTACAAAATGTTAGGCTTCCGTTATTAACTGTTTCAGAATGTGAGGAAATAGTAAGACAAATACAAGGACAGTGCTACATTAAAACAAATGGTGATGCAACTATAAGCATAACAGGTATTAGAATGATTGCAGACAAGATAAAAGAGTTGGGCAAGTAATGAAGCCTAACGAAAAAGCTATGGTGCGTATCCCGAAGGGTATGCAATATAGCGGATGTTACCCACCGTACTTATTAATTTGAAAATGAGAATTTTATGAAATATATGGGAAGTAAAGCGAGGTTTGCAAAGTACATACTGCCAATAGTATTGGAAGGTAAGACAGAAGCACAGACCTACGTAGAGCCATTTGCTGGCGGAATGAATATGATTGACAAGGTAGAAGGTAAGCGAATAGCAAACGATATACACAAGGAGCTTATTGAAATGTGGAAAGCCCTTGTTTGCGATTGGCAACCACCACTAACCGTAACAGAAGAGCAGTACCGACAAATGAAAGCTAACAAAACAGGCTACCCAGTAGAACTACTTGCCTACGTAGGTTTTAATTCGTATGGGGGCAAATGGTTTGCAGGCTACCGAAGAGACAAACAAGGTAAAAGAGATTATTGGAGAGAGCACTACAACAACATAATGAAGCAAGTGCCAAGTATGAAAGGTGTTGAATTTAGAAACTGCTCTTTTACCGAACTTGAAATACCACCAAACAGTATTATATATTGTGACCCCCCATACGAAGGCACAACGAAGTACCGAACCAACTTTGACCACAGCCTGTTTTGGGATTGGTGTAGAGAGAAAAGCAAACAAGGACATAAGGTGTACATAAGTGAATATAACGCACCGAGCGATTTCGTTTGCGTATGGCAAAAAGACGCAGTAAGTACCTTTGGGGCAAATGGCGAAACGGGTGATACGAAGCACAGTACCGAGCGGTTATTTGTGTATGGTGGGTAATGAAAAAGCTATGAAGCGTAGGCGATAGCCTATGATTTTATAGCGGATGTTAGGTTTTAGTTTAATTTTCGAGCGATGGCAAAAACGGATTATCAAATAAAAGAAGTATCTAAAAAAGAAGCTGGCACTATACTTCTAAAGTACCACTACTTAAAGGATATATCAAAAGGGTTTAAAAGCGGTTACAACTACGGAATATTCAAAAATGATATTCTTTTAGGTGTAATAATATTTACTGGCTTCCCTGTACCTGAACTTGCAAAAGGAATGTTAGGACTAGAAAGAAACCAACAAGAGGGGCTATTTGAATTAAGTAGATTGTGCTTAGAGCCTGAAATACAAAAAGATGAACATAATCTTGCAAGTTGGTTTGTTTCAAGGGCTATAAGACAATTAAGGAAAGACACTAGAGTAAAAGTTATATTAAGTTATGCTGATGCGGACTTTCACAATGGCACAGTTTACAAGGCTTGTAATTTTGATTATTACGGGCTATCCGCACCTAAAAAAGACTTTTGGATAGAACAACCAGACGGAACGTATAAAAAGCATAGCAGAGGTAAAACAAAAGGAATTAAAGGTGAATGGAGACCAAGAAGCAGAAAACATAGATACTTAATAGTTTTTGATAAAAAACTAAACGTGCGGTGGGGAAAATTAAATTAAACCTAACAACCGGCTATAAACACCAATACCAAACAACAATGAACACAATATCAAAGACTTATGGTTTGAAATACCAAATTTCTTTTGCTCCTGAATATCAATTTGAAGGAAAGAAAAACGGCAAATGTTTTAATACCAAAACAGGTCGAGAGATCAGAAAAGTTGTGAACGGTGGGAGTCTGGGGTATTGGATTAAAAGCAAGTTTTACACGGTCGGCAACCTACGAAATAAACTAGAATTAATAACAAAACAAAAAACACCATTTTAGACGATGGACACGAAAACCAAAATTAGAATGAGAGCCGTTCTTGGCGAGGTTGAGAACGAGAGAGTTAGACAGAATGAGAAATGGGGGCTCCAGGACCACAACCCCGTCGAATGGATTGCGATATTGACCGAGGAGGTCGGAGAGGCGGCCAAAGAGGCGGTTGATATGCACCTGGAGAACATTAACCGAGTCAAGCAATACCGAAAAGAGGTTATACAGGCCGCCGCCGTTGCGGTCCAGATGGTCGAGAGCCTGGACAGGCAATTAGAGCAAGAGAAAGACGAGAGTTTACCAGGTCGGGTAATACTTGACCGTATAAAAGACCTCCAGAACTCAAGGGTTAGGCGGCATTGGAATAATGAATATTTGGACATTATCGACGACGCCAAAACCGAGATTGAATTATTGTTAAAAGAGTCGGGAGGTAGAAAATGAGTGAACAAGAGAAAAGAGCGGACAACATGGCAAAAGCCTGTAAACACGTAAGGAAGAAACTCGGTTATCCTGAAGGTGAGACCGGGCGGGCATGGGTTGGGCATCAACCAGAGTTAGAGGGGGCGGCGTTCAGAGAGGCAGAAAAGATGTTTGGCGTTGATGCTACAAACGTTGTTAAGATTATAACTATCGGGATAAAATGACAGAAATAGAGAAAAACTTAGAGAAAAAGTTAACCAACCGTCTTGCTAAACTTGGCGGTTGGGCTGTTAAGCTCTTGGCGGTCCATATTACGGGGTTGCCAGATAGGCTGTGTTTGTGGCCTGGGGGTCGGGTTGTGTTCGTTGAAATGAAGTCAACCGGAAAGACTGTTAGACCCTCTCAAGCGGCCATACATAGGAAACTTAGAAATATGGGTTTTAGAGTTGAAGTTATTGACTCGACGAAAGGAATTGATAAACTTTTTAAATTGATGGAGGGATGAACGAGTCTAACCTTCACGACTACCAGAGACACGCCGTCGAACGGATTGTTAGCACTCCGAAATGCGGGTTACTTCTGGAGATGGGTTTGGGTAAGACAGTATCGACGCTAACAGCGATCAACCGATTGATCTATGAAGAGTTAGAGATATCTTCCGTTTTAGTGGTTGCTCCTAAACGGGTGGTTGAGTCGGTTTGGGCCGAAGAGGTTGAGAACTGGGACCATTTGCGGCACCTGGAGGTGTCAAAGATTATCGGCACGGAGCCTAAACGTAAGCAAGCTCTCAGGCGTAAAGCAGATATTTATTTGATCAGTCGGGATAACGTCGCATGGTTGACGGGCCAATACGGCGGGTTAATGTTACCGTTCGATATGTTAGTAATTGACGAGTCGTCTAGCTTTAAAAATCCTAAGTCTATGAGGTTTAAGGCTCTCAAGCGAATAGCCTTTAATCGAGTTGTTATATTGACAGGAACGCCGGCACCCAATGGGCTAATTGACCTCTGGAGCCAAGTTTATTTACTTGATAAAGGTGAACGTCTAGGTAAGACGATTGGGGCCTATCGAGAACGCTATTTTAAGCCTGGACAGCGCAACGGGCATATTGTCTATAATTACAAAATCCGGGACGAGGGAGAGGCGGCCATACACAACAAGATCGATGATATTTGTATGTCGATGAAAGCGGTTGACTTTCTGGATATGCCGGAGAGGGTCGAAAAGACTATTAGGCTGAAAATGCCAGAGGACGTCAAGATTAAGTATAAAGCCTTTGAGAAAGAGCAAGTTTTAGAGCTTATGCAAGGAGAGATTACGGCGGTTAATGCGGCGGCTCTTAGTAATAAGCTCTTGCAATTTGCCAACGGGGCGGTCTATGATGAGGATAGGGAGGTTCACGAGGTCCACAAAGTTAAGTTAATGGCTGTTGAAGAGATTATTGAACAAGCAGGAGGAAAGCCCGTTTTAATAGCCTGGACGTACCAACACGACCGCGACAGACTACTAAGACACCTCAAGGCTTATAAGCCCGTACAACTCAAAGGAGAGGCCGAGATCAAGGCCTGGAACAAAGGCGAAATACAAGTTTTGATGATGCACCCGGCAAGCGGAGGCCATGGCCTCAACCTCCAGGCGGGGGGTAATATAGTCGTTTGGTTCGGTCAGACATGGAGCCTGGAGTTATACCAACAACTAAACGCAAGGTTATACAGACAGGGCCAACAGGCGGACAGAGTATTTATTTATCATTTGGTAACCTCTGGAACCTTAGACACGGACGTTGTAGCGGCTTTGGGGGCTAAGAGCGGACGACAAGAGGGGCTAATGCAAGCTATAAAGGCAAGATTGAAAGAATATAGTTTGGATTTGTTAGGATAAGTTATATTTGTAGGAGTAGGATAATTAGGTACATTCGTGTTTTTTTTAATACCTCGGTTTCTGTCATGCCGGGGTATTTTTTTGCAGTTTTATTAAAAATATTTTTTACAAATAGTTGAAAATTAATTTTATTGTGCTATCTTTACACCATAACAATAACACGATAATACAATGACAAATCAAGAAATTTACAACCTAGCAAACGAAATGACAGAGCAAGAAGCAAATAACATTGTGAGGGGTTGGGAGATTGACGGAGAAACTAAAAGCCTAAAAACTTTCAACTCTTTAGTAAGATTGGGAGACTCGAAACAACTTGCTTGCGCTACTGTAATAGCTGATAAAATAAACACTCTTGATAATTACGGCGAATATTACAAAGCATATTGTATCTAATCTTAAATCGGCCCCGCTTCAGGGGCCTTAACTTTTAATAACAAATGACAGAATTTAAAAAGACAGTAAGGTATGCTCTCCAAGAGGGCGAAACAGTTATTGAGGTTGACAGCCTCGAATTTGATAATGAGAAAGAGTTAAACAGGTTCTTAGAAAACCTTTATATGTATCGTATGCGGCTTTCTTTTATGTCTGTCGGCGAAAGGTTTAACAAGCTCTCAGACGGGTTTAGAGCCAACAGGAAAGACCTCCTTATGAGAATGACTCCTAAACGTTCAGCCATTAAGGCAAGCGAGAAAAACAGGTATTCATTGAGAGTAGATATCGAATGAAGTTATCAGAAATAGACAAATCAGAGGCGGCATTTCTGGAGGAGTGCCGCAATGATCCCGAACTAATCAGGCTTAGAATCTTGGCCGGGGGAGCTTTCGGGTTAGTAGTTGTCGGGTTTTTAGGCCTGGGGGTATTCCCAAATTTTATGATTTTGGTTAACCTTTTCAATTTTTTACTGATAAAATGGCTGTTGTATAAAAGACGAAAAAAGTTAAAATTTAATTATTTCATGTTGAGGGGCGTTTAGCCCCTTTTTCTATAGTCTTTCTATATTTTGTAACTCTTTGATAATCAAATACCTATAAATAGAAAGATCATACAGATCATATTTTATATAAAGAGTGTTTTTAGAAATAAATAGGGTGTAGTAAATATAATATTATTTATATACTGTAATTTACGAAATATACTCTTTAAGGAATTAACGATCTGTATGATCTATTTTTCCATAAAACACTGATAATCAATAGGTTATCTAAGATCATACAAAAAAGCATGATCTTTCTAGTCCTATATACAAATTATATCCTAATTTTACGGTATGGAAACTCCAAAACATGGTCTTTTTATGATGCGGGATATTTACGATCTTGCCACCGAACACGCCGAGAAAGAAAACCTCGACACCATAGAGGTTATCAAGGCAGCGTTTGAATATGGAGAGAGGGACAAAAAACTTAGATTTAGTAAACCTATAAAGATGTTAAGGGTTACCGACTCAATGTATAAATATCTTGATAGCTTTGGCAACAAGTCCGCTAATCTTGCGGCCTCCCAGTTAGTTAAAGGGTATCTAGACGCGATTAATTACATACCCCCAAAACCGAGGACAGTTATTGCAGTGCCAGAAACGCTTAAATTTGAAATATCAAGATTGGCCTTTTTGTTAAGGCAAGCCCAACCGGACATAATAGAAAAACTTTACAGGGAGTGTGAGTTTGAAACCTTTGATAAAAATGAGTACGGGGTTTGCAGTACGACGTTAGCCGTTGAGCCTTTTATAAAGAGGCAATTAAAAATAAAAGCAATCGACAATAAGGTTAAATTGTGGCAATATTTAGCGGGATTGCTTGAAGGATATAAGACAAATTTATTGCTCCAGTAAAAATGAGCTTAAAATGAATAATGAAAACCTGAAGCCGATCAAGCCCGGAGAGGTCAGAAACCCTAAAGGGAGGCCCAAAGGAGCAAAGAGCCGAAAGACAATAGCCAAGAAATGGTTAGAGGCTATGACAGCGCAAGAGAACCCGATAACCGGTGAGTTTCAGAACCTTACGCAAGAGGACCTAATAACCTTGGCCCAAATAGTGAAAGCCAGGCAAGGGGATACAAACGCCTATAAAGCATTGATTGAGAATGTTTATGGCAAACTCAAAGAGGAGTTAGAGATATCCGCCGGTCCAGGCACTAAGCAACTAAACATAGTCTCGGCGTCTGATTATCTGAAGAACAAAAAGGATGATGACATAGAGGATGCACAAGTAATTGAGGACGACGACGATTTATTGAAATGATCATAAACGATAAATATTTACCGTTAATCCACAACACCGACAGGTTTTTGATCCTTTACGGCGGGGCCTCCTCGGGCAAGAGCTATTTTGTAGCCCAAAAGATAATAGCCCGAATGTTGACCGAATCGGGGCACCGCTTTTTGGCTCTCAGGAAATTTGGAACCACGGTTAAAAAATCCATATTCCAGGAGCTTTTAGACTGTTTAGACGTTGCCGGGATTAGAGGGGATTTCAAAATAAACCAATCAATCGGGAATTACTCGTTGACATACAAGCGCAACGGCAATGTTATTTACTGTCTGGGTATGGACGACCCCGAAAAGATCAAATCGATCAAAGGAATTACGGGAATGTGGTTAGAGGAGGCGACAGAGTTCGAGCTAACAGATATCGACCAATTGAACTTGAGGATTAGAGGCAAAAAGCCTAATTACGTCCAATACATTTTATCGTTTAACCCGATTTCAGAAGATAATGAGGTTGTTAAACGCTATATCATAAATAAAAATTACAGCAACGCGACTGTTATACACTCAACCTATAAAGACAATTTATTTTTGTCTAAAGAGGATGTCGAGGTAATAGAAAGTTATAAAACCACCAATCAAATCTATTACGATGTTTATTGTCTGGGCATTCCTGGAGTGGTTGACAAATCAAATAAATTCCTTTACAACTTCAACCGGGACGAACACGTAAGCGACGAGGGAGGCTATCAAGCAGACAGAACCCTAAATCTATCATTCGATTTTAACTTAGAGCCTTTTAGCTGCATAGCTTACCAGGAAACGCAAAACGGCATTTATGTATTTGAGGAAATACAGAGAAGTAGTGATATTTACGATATGTGCGATTACATAAAGGCCAATTACCCAAAGGCTTTTTATGTAGTCACAGGGGACCGCACAGGCTACAACCGAACGGGAACGGTTAGGGGTAAAACCTCGTATTGGTCGATAATAAAAAAAGAGTTAAATTTAGCCAATGGACAAATTAGGCTAAGAGCTAAGAACCTGGATTTAGTACAAAGCCGGATTTTATGCAATGCAGCTCTGAAGTTTAAGAACGTTCTGATCGATCCGAAATGCGAGCAATTGATACAAGAGGCCACCTATGCGGCGGTCGATGATAGAGGAGAGCTAATTAAGGACCGAAAGAAAAACAAATTAGATATTTTTGACGGGTTTAGATACGCGCTCGACGCCAAATTCCCTGAATTGATTAAGTCACCAAAACAAAGACGATAATGGAAACAACCGAATTTTTATGGGCAACTGAACAAATCAACGCCCTTTTACGCTTTAAAGAGAGGTACCAACAAGCCTTATTAAAATCTCCTAAAGACGTTAATATCACTCTGGAGATTAAGAAAATTGATAACGATTTATCAATACTCCGGCCAACCCTGGAGAAGTTCCACAAAGATATGATTGCCAAACATGAGGAGCTTTCCGGTAAAAGGTTTAAAATCATTAGACCTAAAGAGAAAGTTAAGGTTGTAGGCAATGAACTAAAAGCAGTTTGACATGGAAGAGGATAAATTATATCAATCTTGTATGCCGGCTTTGTTCCTAATTGCAATCGGCATGGTTGCCGGCTTTTGTATGGGTTGCCTTTTATTTTTAGCCTTATGATCCACATTGACACCGAAATAATCGAGCTAAGATTAGACAACCATAGAATTAAACTAATCTTTGAGGACCCCGAGGGGTATTTAACGACGTATGTAAAAGACGGATTTGCAACCAGGCAGAAAGCGAGAGCCGCCGCCGAGAAAAAGAAAAATGACATTCTTCATAATTAATATTTTGTTTATACAGGGCTTGCAATTCAGCTTTAAGCCGGAGAGCATTTTAGGCCCTGTATATCTTGCCTATTTGGCAAACTTGAACCAATACCCGGCGGCAATGTGGCTCGTAAAACCTTTATTCGTTTGCGCTCCCTGCATGGCCTCTATTTGGGGTTGGTGTTTTTGGCTTACCGGGCTCCCTTGGTATTTATACCCTATTTGGGTAATATGCCTAGCCGGAGCCAATGTTATAACCAATAAATTATTAGACAAATGAAACTACCAAAAGGATTTAGTGATATAATAGCCGTTTTAGTGCTGTTATTCCTGTTTGTAATATTAGTTATTGCCTCCTCTTGCAGCCCCAGATACTATCCGGCCAAAACGGAGTATTGCGGGGGCAAAGAGTTTGTTTTATCTGATACGACCGTAACGATTGACGGGGTCAGCTTTGAGGTCCAATCCGTCGCACACGGCCACTATAGGAGCTACTACAAACTAAGAAACGCCGAGGTTGAATACCGACCACCATACGGGGACAGAACTTATGGACATTTGAAATATTTTGCATCGGTCAACGGGCAAAGAGGGCATTTAATTTATGGGTGCGAACTATGAGATTGAAAGACGCCATACAAGACGAGATAGTGTTAATAATATTAATGTTATTAATCTTGTTGGTTATGATTACCTCAGGTTGCCAAACAGTCGAGGCGGCCCGTTACGGCTCCGGCTTTAACATAACAAGCGGGCACCCGGTCAAGGCTTACACAGAGTTTTATTTGAGCGACAGCCATATTGTCGTCGGTGCAAAAAGATTTGAAGTTAAAAGATCAAGCCATACACGAAATTCTAGCTTTTATGATTGTGGAACTTTCCAGGTATTGCACCAAAGGACCTCCGGCATAGTGACCTTTTACGACAACCAAGGAAACGAACGAGCGGTATTGCTCAATATTAGACGATTATGAGACTATTTAAGAAAAAGCCAGAAAAGATAACGGCTATCCACCCAGACGTCAAAAAGCTAGTTAGTAAAGTAATAACAATCGAACACGAAGGGCGAAAGATTGATTTCTACGAGTTCAATACGCTGTTTGATATGTCGGCTCGTAGGTTTACCGACATGAATAACTTTTTGGAGAACAAACGCCGGGGGATTGATAACGAAGAACTTAAAAAGGCTTTGGACGAATCGATAGAAGGTTTAGAGTCTAACGATTTGAAGGGGGTAACTAACTCTTTGATTGTTCAAAAATACCTAAAAGCGCGACTAGAAATATCTGAAGACATTGATTTGATCATGAGGGTTATCAGTTGCGCTTTTTTCACGAAAGACGAGGATTTAAGTTATTACGACTGGGATATAGGGACCTGGAAAATAGAATTATTCGAGAAATCAGGACTGAAAAGTTTTTTTTTGACCAAATCAGTGAGCAACTTTCTGAAGTCAATCGGTTCGTCGCCGGACAATATAAAGACCTCTATCGAACTCCGGCAAAAGCTAAAACATTCCTTGAGGGAGTTAAACAAAATGGGGATATTGTTAGACAGTACGTCGAGCAAGAAAGCAGACTAAGCCAATTTTACTTATCTTTGGGTAACAATGACCCAGAAAAGGCGAAATTTATTAGCTCTTTGTCTGTTATAGACTTTCAGGAGTTCTTCAAGGTGTATAAAGAGCAAGCCAAAAAACAACGAGAGCAAAATGGCAATACGAATAGAATACAAAGTCGACGACAGCCAGGTAAAAGAGGCTGAAGAGGCCCTAAAGGCTCTCAATATTGAAACTAAAAAGGTCGAGGACTCAACCGACGACCTGGGTAAAACCTCCAAAGATGTGGGAAAAGATATCGGCTCCATGGCCGACAGTGTTAATATTGCGGGTATGTCTCTCGGAGACTTAAAGGGCAAAGCCGGTCAAGCTGTTAGCGGATTAGGTAACATTGGAAAGTCTCTCAGGTCCTTGAACGGGATCATCAAGGCGTCTGTAATTGGGATCGTTGTAACTGCAATCGTCTCTTTAGGCACCGCACTAACCAAAACGACTGAAGGGTTAGGGTTATTCAATAAAGCCATGGGTGCGGTTAACAATGTAGTTAACACAGTCATTGCAAGAGTTGGCCTATTAGGCAGGGCCGTAATAAAAGTATTTCAGGGAGATTTTAGCGGGGCGGTTGATTTAGCCAAACAGTCTGTTGATAATCTAGGGTCCGCCCTGGTTGAGGCAGCCGAGAAAGGGGCCGAACTTGCAGAAACCCGAAAAGAATTTGAACGATTAAACCGGGTTAGCTCTTTACTTGTCGCCACCCTAGAAAACCAACGGAATAAACTAGAGCAACTAAGAGACGACGCAACTTTAAGTTTTAAAGCCAGAGAGCAAGCCGCTTTACAACTCCAGAGAGTCGAACAACGTATTGCAGACGAGAATTTAGCCGTTGCCCGCCGTAACCTTGAAGCTTTCGAGGCTGAATATAAAGCAAGCGGGTTAGAAATAGTAGGATCGGCACTCGATACGCAAAACGAACTTAAAATAGCTTTGGCCAATGCCGAGGCAGAACAAACCGCAACAGTTGCGAACGCCCAAAGAGAACGTAACCAATTAGTTCAGGACCGACTAGAGCGGGATTTAGACATATTGATAGACGGACTCGACCGACAAAAGACAATCAACGAGCAGCAATTAGCAAGCGACCAATTAACCTTTGAAGAGAAACAGAGACTAATAACAGAAACTCAAGCGTTGGCGGATAAGTCATTTGAAAGACAGGTTGCAATAGCTGAAGAGTTAGCGGGCAAAGAGATTGCAATCAACGAGCTAATCAAAGAGTCCGACGCAACAGTTCTATTGGAGAAAATCAGAGCCGCCGAGCTTTCAGAAATTGCAGAAGGTAGAATTCTAGAAATTGTAAACGAGAGAAAGCAACTAGAGGCAGATTTGGCGGTTGCACAAACCGAAATAGAAATTGAGCAAATCGAGGCAAGGTTAGAGGCTGAAAAATTAGCGGCTGAAGAAAAAGCAAGATTAGAGGCGGAGTTAGCAGCCAAAAAGAAACAATATCAGATGTCGGAACTTGAGGGGGCTCAATTTGTGACCTCTCAAATAATAGCTTTAACGGCGGAGACGTCAATGGTTGGCAAAGCAGCCGCAACGGCTCAAGCTGTTATAAATACCTATCAGGGAGCGACTAAGGCACTGGCCACAATACCGCCGCCATTCGGACAAATAGCGGCGGCGTTAACCATAGCCCAAGGCTTGGCAAGCGTAGCCAAAATAAATGCTGTTGAGTTGCCAAAATTCGCCGACGGGGTTATTAACCTGGAGGGCGGAGTAAGGGGCAAGGACTCAATCCCGGCAATGTTGATGCCCGGAGAATCCGTTATGACTACTCAGGAGACAAACGACTTTTTGCCTACTCTGTCAGCTATCAGAAAAGGGGACATTGCACCGGAATTGTTAAACGGAATTGTCCAGGGTGGCGGCAATACTCAGGTTATTGAAGTACCGAGAGACAGTTTACAGATCGATGAAAACGGCTTTACGCTTAGACAAGTTCGGAAGTCTTACAGGCTCAGTAAAAAATTAAATCGTTATCGATTATGAATTACCGATATTCACTAACTTATAATTCGGTAACTACTGTATTGGCCGAGAACGAGGAGCCGGGAGGGATGACAACCTTTCAATCTAAGTTTCAAAGAGGATTTCAAGGCGACGGCCAAACAGAATTTTTAAAGACTCATGGGGTCTTTTTTGAGTTTTCAAACGGCGACGTTCGATTAGACTTTCCAGGCACCGGGCGGGATATCCTTAAAAATGCAAGAGACATAGACGGCTTAAAAGCGGTTGTACGTTTAGACATTGAGTCCAGAGAGTCAGAGTTTGACGCTTATGTTACGGAGTTCTCAGGCAATGCAATAATCGAGAACCTAGAGATAAATAATCTTTACGCCTCGGTTGATTTTGAGGAGTTGAGCGTATTAAAAAACATAAAGGACCGTTACGACGTCAAGGTTGATTTAGCAGCCACAGAGGATTTAAACGGGGAGTCTATTAGCTCTTTAGCAACCGAAACAATTACGTTCCCTCGTATCGATTTCGTCTCCAGGTTGATAAATTCAGGAACTTTGGCGGTTGTCGATACTGGAGGCGGGGTAACTTTTGACAATGAGACATTTAACATTCAATTAAACGAGGTCCAGTATAACGAGACAACAGGCATAAAAGAAAATAATTTTACACTCGTTGGCTCGGACGACCTTTGGATGGGTAACCGCTTGTTATTGTCACCAATGGCAGACGCCTACAATAACACGATCGAGTTTGACGGTAATATAAGTTATTCGGGTTTTGGCGGGTCTGGGGCTACTACTTATGTGACGATAGTCATTAAGCTAGAAAAGCGGGTCAATAACGCAAGCACTACAACTGTTGATTCTCAATCTGAAGTAGTAACGGGCACTCCGGCAACTCTGATTTATAGCTTGTCCGACACGAATGTCAATACAGACGACACAGTTGAGTATTATCTTGATATTGAGTTTACGGTAAACACTAACCCGCCGGCGGATATCACGCTAACTATGTCGTCCTGGATTTTCGAATTACAATCTTCAGCCGGGGGAAATTCGACAGCAATAGACGCTTTTAACCATGCCGACGCAATCGATCAGAATTTAAAGGTTATTAACAAAGACTTGAATTTAGTTAGTGACTTTCTCCAGACTGATTTTAGCGGACTATTTGAGTTCAACGGCTACGAGTTACGCAATATCAACAAATCTAATCTAAACTCTCTCAGGACCAGATTAGAAAGCCTGAACGGTATGTTTAACCTCGGCTTTAACCTTGAATATGATTACACGGTTGCTGATTATACCAATTTCAGGTTAGAAAAGGCAGAGTATTTTTACCAGAACGTAGAAATGCTTGATTTGGGCCAAGAGTATGAGTTAGACAGCTACTCCGAGGAGTTCGTTTCTGAAATGATGCTAAACCGGGTTTCTATTCGTTATTCCAAATACGCAGACGATGAAAAGCGGACTAGTTTAGAATCAATAAAGGAATATTGCAGCGAGGTTGAATACAGTCTGTTAGATTACTCCATTTCTGGGGTTTACGACCGGGAGATTGGGGTAATTACAAGCCCTATTTTGATAGCGGACGCAAAACGCCAAAGGTATTTTGCAGAAGATAATCAGTCTGATAAATACGACGACGATTTATTTTTACTTGACACAGTTACCAATATACCTGTTGATGATTCAAACACAGGGAGCATTTTAACGTCTGGGATAAACGACCAATATGACTATAATTTAAGGTTGAACGTCCGGTTTTGCTTTTTCAACCACGGCCCGGTATTGAACTCAGTATTTTTTGGCAGGGACCTTACCGAGACATATAGAAATGATTTTTTTAAAATAGGCAATACTCTTAAAATTGCTTATGCAAACAGTTACGGAACGATCCAAGTTGGGGACGAGCGCAAGTTTACAACAGCAATAGACGCCCCGCAAATGGACGATAATTTTGAAACGGGAGAGGTTATTTGGGGGGAGAGGCTTTTTGATCCTATATTTATTCGGTTCAAAACCGCAATGACTGCAAGCGAGTACGACCAAATAAAAGAATATCACAGGACCGCCGACAATGCCAAATCTTATGGGTTTATTACGATTACGGACCCAGACGGAGAGGATAAATGCGGGTGGCTAATAGATTTAACCTATAATATAGTTGATAAAATAGGAGAATTTACGTTAATTAAGAAAGCAACGGATTATTTACCATAATGGCACAACGTAAAAAAATAACGTCTAACAACCCTTTAAAGTGGAATAAGGTAATAGGGGATTTAACCTTGAGTGAGTTAATGTCGGGAGGCTTGCCGCCTGAACAAAATCTTTTTGATCTTGACGCCCCGGTTTTGGCTTTGTCAAGCTCAACCTCCTCGACAGTAACGTTGTCATGGGGTGCCGTTACGAATGCCGATACTTATACAATCCAGGAGTCGAGCGACGGTATAACCTGGGCGAACCTAAACACAGTCACACAGTTATCAATAACAGACGGAACGCCACCCTCGCCAAACGCTTATTATCGGGTTAGGGCTAATAACTCGGTGAAAAATTCGAATTGGTCGAATGTTTTGAGCCTTACCAAAAAACGCCTTAATTATAACGGGAAGTCTTTAACTCAAGAAGATTGGACAAGCGCAGTTGTGGTGAATGATACTGTATTTGCCACAAGATCAACGGGTGTATTGGTTAGTTATAATTACCAAAATAACGACAATTGGTCACCACTCGACACGTTAAGCGGTTTAATTGATCCTAGAAATTTAGTACAAATCGACAACCAGTACATAACATGTCAAACGCAAGGAGGTATAGTTATTTTCGATATAAGCGATCCGACAAACATATCGCAAGTAGAAACTGGAAACGGCGGGTTTATTAATAATGGTTTAGCTATTAGTGGCAGTTATCTCTATGAGGTTTCAGAAGCGGTAGACACTCTTTACATTTTTGACATTAGCGACCCAACAAACATACCCGCACCCTCAAGTTTAGCAGATGCAACAGACAATGGAAAATACGGGGCTTTATCCGTAACAAGCGACGGGAATTATTTAATATCAGACGGAGTCCAAGGGTTCATCATTTGGGATATATCAACGCCTTCGGCCCCAGTCAAGGCAGATTCACTGGCACAAACAGCGATATCAAGCAGCGACGGAACAGGTTGTCTTATTAGCGACGACTATTACATTAGGAATGGGAATGTTTCGGGAGAATTTGAAATATACGACATTACAACAAAAACCTCCATATCATATTTAACTAATTTCACAGCGGGGTCAAACCTCATAACACATTCAAAAAAACTAAATGGCGATTATGTTTTCCTATTTGCGGCAGGTGAAAACTTTGTTTATTCAGAATTTTTAGACGTTTCTGCGCCCGCCTCCCCTTCTTCTGTCATTGGTGACTTTGAATTAGAAGACGTTGACAGGTTAAACGCGCCCGCTATTTATACTTTTGCTGATACAAATATCGATTCCTGGATTATTTGCACTGAAACAACAGGTTTAGTCTGGTATGATATTTCGGCTACTGAAAAATATTTTGAGATATGAGCAACTTTAACCAATACAGCGAAGTAAGCAACCCTAATTTAGTTATGGTCGGCGGCGACAATTTTGCGTTTTATGCCAACCTCGACGAGCTAGAGGACGACGGTAATTTTGCAAACTGGCATTTAGATTTATTATTCGAGGTTAATAATACCTTCAGCGTTGCGGTTAATGACATAGGAACACTAACGCAAGACGTTATTAGTGGGTCCGAATATAGGTTTTACTCTTCTTTTGTTGTCCCTGATAACTTAACGCCTGGGTGCTATCGATTAGCGGTAATAGATGAATTTTACGATCTAGTTAAATATATCTCGGCTCCGATAGTTTATAAAACCTCAACCGATTACACAAAACTCATAAGATTTAGAAATTCTAAAAATATTCTAAATTACAATTATGAAGGATTGCCGAGTTTCTACAACTCCTTTAGAGTTAAGAACCTAGACAGACAACCACTAAACCAAGTCAACCAAACAGGTTATGACCTAGTCGACGGATCGTTTAACCCGGTTAGGACAATATTAGGCCAGACGTTTGAGTTTGTGATATCTTGGGCCGATGCCGATAGTCATCAAGGTTTTGAAGCGGCGACAATACACAGTAACTTTGAGGTTGGAGATAACAACGGTTGGAATCAATATATTAGAAATTCGGACTATCAGATTGATTGGATAGACGACTATCCTTTGGCAGACGGGACAATTAGGCTGCAAAAGAAAACGACATACTCAAGCAATAAAGCGCAATGATAACTTTAGAAGAACTTCAGGCCGGCGAAACCGCACAACTAACCGAGTATATTAAGCTAACGACTCAAGGGGCGGAGCCTTACCGGCATAAATATTACGACGAGACGGTAAGACACGCCGAGAATATGGGTATCCATGTCGAGGGGTTTGAACCCTATAAACTTCTAAAGCAGAAAAGGCCAAACGAGCCGGAGCAATTAAGAGATTACAGGCTAAACAACTGGAAACCGGTCACTAAATCGGAATCGGACAAAGTCACTAACACAGTCGCCCGGATTATGTCGCCTAAATTGTTCTCTCTTAAATTCCCCGACGATTTCAACGGGGAACCAAAGGAAATGCCGGTTGGGGAGTATTTGACGCAAGATTACGGCATTTATGGCTCGATATGGCAATATCTCCAGGAGACAGGTATAAAATTAACGTTCTCAGATGCTAACGCCGTTTGTCTGGTCAAGCCAACGAACATGGACGACGACGATACAGAGTATTATAACCCGATGCCGTATATCTACCGGTCCGAGTATGTAATAGATTTCAAAGACGGTTATTATTATACTTTCTATTTTCCTGAAAAGAAAAAAGACAATAAAGTAATATCGGCAAAAATGCACATCGTTACAGCCGAATATTTACTTTACATTGAAATAGACGGCGAGAACAATTACACTTATGAGTTTGAGCCGCATAACTTGGGGGTCGTTCCGGCTTTCCGACTTGGTGGCCAGGCCGAGGGGGATTATTACCCGTATTGGTTTAGCTCTTTGATTGGAGGTGTTCAGCCACACTGGGACAAAGTGGTAACAATGACCTCAGACCTAGACGCCTCGATTGTTAACCACCTATTCCCGGAGCGGTTCGAATGGCAAGACGAATGCGACAGATGCGCCGGCAAAGGCTATATTGAAATCGAGGAACACGTAAGGGTCGGCGACCACTATGAGGACAGAATAGGTAAAAGGAATTGTTATCGATGCGAGGGGGCCGGTTACGTTACCAATAAAAGCCCGTTTGGCATTTACAGCATTAAACGAGACGCCATAAACCCAGACTTACCGAGCCCAATACCTCCCGCCGGGTATATCACAAAGGATATAGAGCCAATGAAGGAGTTAAAAGTTATGATAAACGACGAAATCTATAAAGGTTTTTCGGCTATCAACATGGAGGTTTTGCACAAAGTCGGGGCGGATCAATCGGGAGTAGCTAAGACAATAGACCGCGAAGACCTTTACGGCTTTTTGCAAAGGGTGTCTAATCACTTATTCGACTGGGTGGCTCGCAATATTGTCAACTTAACGGCTAGATGGAGATATTCGGAGGTACTTAACGTCGAGGACTACATACGAGAGATAAAACTATCAAAGCCTAAAGAGTTCGGGGCGTTGAATATGGAAATGCTAATGGCAGAACTAAAAGAGGCGGGGCAAGTATCGAGCAATTATTACAGACAGCTTGAAACGGAATTAGCACAGCGCAAATTTTCAACCAACGAAAAGGAGCTAAAAAAGAATTTGGCAATTATTAAGTTAAAGCCATTCCCGAATAAATCGATTGATCAATTACTAAGCGCGAACGCAATAAACGCGGTAAGGGAGAACGACGTTATCAGAAACGAAAACATTGACGAATTAGTAACCCAGGCAATTGAGGAGAACGACGGGTTTTTAGAGTTGAGCCAACAAGAGCAAATAGATTTTTTAAATACGATAATCGATAGGGATTACAAAGACGATTTTGACCCGCCGGTGCCGGTTGAATAATGGCAGAAAAAGAGACAGTAAGAGAGATAATTAACCTAACAGAGACAGCCGCGACAGTCTTTACAGAATCGGCCAAAACCTCTGAACGGGGTATTATTCTCAGAATAAATAGGTATATTAGGCTTTTAGAGTTGGACCAAGTCGGCAATATCAAGCCAACGACAACCAATTTTAGAATTGTCCGAGAGTTACGCAACGACATAGAGGCTATCGTATTGAATAAACAATACTTAGAACGTCTAGGGCGTTACTTGAGGACATTTAGCGAAGTCAAGGGGGTGACAGACGGGTTTTTTGGTGATGTCTCGACCGAGTTTATCGCAACTAAACCTTTGTTTGAGGAGATACTAGACTTTAGTGTTGAGTCGACCCGCAAGAGTTTAACTACTTCAGGGATCAACCAGTTTGTTATCGATCCTATAATGGACATAATTAACAAGTCTATTAGCTCTGGGGCGGCTCTTGCAGACATGGAGGAGGATTTAAGAACGGTTATTTTAGGGGACGAGAAGAGATTAGGAACACTTGAACGGTACACGAGCCAAATAACCCGCGACGCTTTAAACCAATATTCGGCTAATTATAACGAGGCTATTACTAAAGACCTTGGGATGGAATGGTATTTTTATAGTGGTGGTATTATTGACGACACGCGAGACTATTGTAAAAAGAGAAACGGTAAATATTTTCACAAAAAAGAAGTCGAGGACGTCCCGGCAGATTGGGCGGGCCGCATACCTGGGACAAACTCAAGCACGATTTTTATTTACCGGGGCGGCTACAATTGCCGGCATCTTTATTTATCTGTTATGGTCGAGGCGGTGCCCCGGTCAGTAGTGAGACGCAATATATCAAATGGGAATTACAAACCTTAATTAAATAAATTATTATGGACGATCAATTAGAAAAACTCCGAGCCTTATACGAGAAAACAGTAGGTAGGAAACCCGGACCCAATGCAAGGGCCAACACAATTATTACACGCCTGGAGAAAGAGGGCGTTGATGTTAGTATGTTTAAAACTCAAATCAATGAGACAGTACAAGAAGAACCCAAAGAGGAGGCCAAAGCCGAAGCCCCCAAAGAGGTAGCAAAACCAGAGCCGGCACCCAAAAAAGTAGTTGAGGTTATCAAAGACGAGTTAGTCAGGGGTCGAGGCCGAACAACTCAATATTTGGTTTACTTCAGGGGACAGGCTCGTTGGTGGACTCAGGCCAACATTGAAGCAATGCGATCTTATGCAAAAGAGATAGAATTTCCAGAGGGTACGCCGTACACAGGAGCGGCCACATATTCAAAATGTAAATCTTGCGGATAATGCCAAAGACGACAGAACTATTGAAAATACTAGCCGCCAAAACAGGGAATCAGAAATTGGCCCAATTGGCGGACGTAGAAACGCCTGAAATCCAAGACGAGGATTTTACAGCGTTTAGCGATCAGATTAACAGCCTTTTAACTGTTGAGAGTGCGGCGAACAACGCCGATGTTATCGCGGCGGTAACACCTAAAATCAAAGGAGGTATCGACGACGAGTACAAGGCACAAGTCAAAAAATCTATTTACACTCAGGCAGAGGAAAAACTAAAACCTCTTGGCGAGAAATTCGGGGTTGACTTGTCAGACATGAGAATAGACGAAATAGTTGACAAGCTCCAGGGCGTTAACCCTTCAAAGGCTAAAACTCAGGCTTACGAGGATTTGCAAAAGGAGTTTAAAAAGACTAAAAGCGAGTTTGAGGAGCAAATCAAAAAACAGCAATCAGAATTTGAGAATTACAAGATTGACAGTTTTCTAACTCAAAAGATGAACGGGGTAAAACTTGCCGACGCTTACCAGGAGCCGACACTTAAAAAGGCTTTGTTTGGAGAGGCTAAAAGCAAGATTAAGGGAAAGGCAATTATCAAGTTGGACGATAAGAGTGAAAGCGGCTATAAATTGCTAGACCCAAACAACCCTGAAATTGAGTTATTCGGACAGGATAACAACAAACTAAAGGTTGAGGACGTTTTTGATTCGTTTTTTGAACCGTACAAAAAGAAAAAGCCGACAAACGACCCTAACCCGAACAACCCACCGGTTAAAATTGATAAGAAAGACCAAGGGTTAAACGATAGGAGCGCGGCGGGGCTTATGCGATCCCACAGGGTCCAATATTAGATTCTTATTCACTTCTTCATATACCGAAAACTCAGCGTTGTTTCAATGTTGAGTTTTTTTATTACCTTTACACTGGACTTTAATCAAAGTCAACCTCTCACAAAGGCCGATCCGGCAAGCGAATAAAAAATTAATTAACTTTCAAACTCTTATAAAATGAGCTTTACTACCGCTTGGGTTGAGAGGTTACAGGCCGCTAGAACCCAACTATCACAGAACACAATTATAAATGATCCTGAAAACTATACTAAGCAGACAGGATTTTTGGATTTTCTATTAAATCCCGCTTTGAACCCTCGAACAATCGACGTTATCCAACAGAATAACAGCCGATCAAGCCAATATCGATCCGTTGAGGTTAGATATCAACCACACTGGGGGACAGAGGATTTAGTAACAACCGATTCGTCTTTAACTTGCGATAAGACCAACCAGAGAAGAGATTATATCGAAAACTATGATGTTGATCTTTTCGTGTCTTACAAGTTTACCCTCAACGAGGAGTATATCAGACAAAACACCGAGAACGGCGACAGCCAGGACCAGAGATTAGAAAGAGGATTTAGACAAGCTATGAGAAATTGTAGAGAGTCTATGAGTTCTCAACTATTGGCAAAAGCCGCCTCTTTGATGGGTTCTAACCCGGCTCAAGGGACAGGAGCGGGAAGCTACACAAGTCTCCAGTTATTGAACTCAGACGGTTCGGTTTCAATCGACACTTTCGACGATATCAAGAACGACCAAGAAGATAATTTTATGGGTGGACCTGTTGCAGTTATCGGTAAGGGTAAAATGCGAAAGTATTTTAACAGACTTGCGGTCGGTAACGTGAACACCAACGCCGGGGTCGATATCCTTTCAGTGGCTAACGAATTTGGTCAAATCCTTTACAAAGACGACGCCGTTGAGTCTGCGCTTGGTGGTGCCGACAGAGTGTTAGCTGTTTATCCTGGATTGACTCAGTTTTACGGCTACAACCTTTACAACGGAGCGTTTGCGAAAGTAACCCCAGACAACCTGATAAAAGGAACAATGCCAGACCCTATTTATGGGTTTGATTGGGATTACAAACTAAAGTATAACGAGGATTGCGACGACGATAACGGCCTCCAGGGCTCTTGGACTGTCACAGTTTTCAAATATTTCGATCTATTCACTGTTCCGTCGGATGCTTTCGGAGGCGTATATAGCGACCTCGGAGACTTCAACGGTCTAGTTGGTTATAACATAACTCAGGCATAATATGTCTAATTGTAGGAAAAATATAGGATCATTTACCGACTTGGCCAACTGTCAGTTTGAGTCAGGTCGAGTAAATGGCCTTGCATTTGTTACCGAGGAAAAGGCGGAGATCGCAGACGCGACACCTTCTCTTTGGTCCGACCCGTCTTTTTGGAATGCCGAGGATTATTCAGGGGATATCCTAATTCACCAAAAAGTTTCGGGGAGCTACACCGGAGCGGGGGCGACCTCTCCAGGTAAGGGAACGCAACTAGAGAGAAACACCGGAATGACCCACACCCTAACGACCAGAATAGAAGGGGTTAAAGGAAATACCGAGTATTTTAATGATCTCATGGTTGCGGATAATTACAGACCTGTTTGGGTTGGTGATTTCTACAATATCTTATTTGTGGCAACTACCAACGCAAGGATTACCCCAGTATTGATCCAGGAGGACGACTTGGGGACGATCTTAGAATGGGAGGTCACAAGCGTATGGAGTGACATTAGATTACCGTACACTTACGACGTACCGGCGGGTATCTTTAACTAATCATTTTCGGATAGTTTCATAATACGTCTAATTTTGGTTAAACCCCTGTATTATTACGGGGGTTTTTCTTTATATTGCAATTATGAAACTATCTATTTTAATCCCTACATTGCCGGTAAGACTACCGAAATTAACTAAGTTATTAGACCACCTCAACAGCCAAATTGGAAACCGCAAAGTTGAAATACTATTTCTAGGAGATACCAAAACGAGAAGCGTTGGAGAGAAAAGAAACCAACTAATCGATTTAGCCAAGGGCGAATATATCACTTTCATCGACGATGATGATTGGGTTTCGGACGATTACATAGAAGATATTTTTACGGCCTTGGAGACAGGCATAAGACCCGATGTCGTTTCTTTCACAGTCGAGAGAACCTACAACGGGGAGAAACCTAAATTGATGGTTTACGATACGGTGACACCAAGGCCCCGGAACGTAAACGGGCAATATAAACTTTGTTGTAACCACCTTTGTGTCTGGAGGAAAGCGGTAATAAACGTAAAATTTCCAAATAAATCATTAGGCGAGGATCATGATTGGGCTATGTCCATGTTAGACCACTATCAGACCCACCGACAGATAAATAAAGTTTTGTATTATTACCGTTACTCTTCCAGAGAAAGCGAAACCCACCAAGTAAGAATATGATTTTAGTTAATTTGTTAATGTTCATAGTGTTCGTATTGGTTACGGTTGTGGCCTATCTCGAACGAAGAGTTAGACGATTAGAGGACCAAATAAACGACAGGAATGATAACACTATTCGTTAATTACTTCAAACACCCACGGGGCCAAAGACGGGTCGAGATTGACAAAGCGTTAGAGCTTAACGTTAAAAACAAGCACATCGACAGAATAGTTGTATTGTCCAACGATCCGGTCCCAATTGAGAGCCCAAAGATTGAGGAGTACCCCGTTGAGAAAATACCTATTTTCAAGGACTTTACAGACTTGTTTGAGGCTGATAGCATAAACGTGCTATCAAACGCCGACATAAGCTACAACGACACAATTAGACACGTTAACCGCATGGCTCCGGCGGATGCCTATTGTATAACCAGACACGAAATGAACGCCAAGGGTCACAAAATCCATTTTGCCCAATTCCACGGAGCGGGAGTAAAACCGCAATGGAGCCAGGACACTTGGGTAATTAACGGCAAATGTAAGGCCCGGATTCCGGAGACGGTATTAGCCCAACATTTAGTTACGGGGGAGTTTGATCATATCCCTTTCGGTATGGGTGTCCCTGGTTGCGATAACTTAATGGCCTATTATCTTGGGTCTGTTTACAACCTGAAGAACCCACAGATGCAAATAGTTTGCGCTCACCACCACATTAGCCAACAACGACCCGTTTATAGCCACCGAATGACTGGGGCACGCTCTAAATGGGGGAATCTTAGACGAGTAGATAATTTTAACTTATGATTGTATCGTATCAAATAGGGGTCGACATGGGAGGAAATCCTATTGTCTGTTTCCATAAAATAGCCAGATCAAACAGGTACGCAAGGCGGAGAAATAATAAGCTGCTTGATAAAATTTATCGATTATGAAGATTTTACACATAGGGTTAACCGTTAACGGGAGAGGTGAGGGGCTTTCCGGAGCGTTCCTAAACTCAGGGCACGAATATAAGGAATTGCCGGTTGATAAATTGCTACCTGTCAAACTACGAAATTTTGATTGGTCCCCTGATTTGGTGTTTTGCCAAATTCAAAATGACATAGGGTTAGAAATAGTCGACAGTATAAAGGCACTCCAGAAAAAAGGGGCTTTCGTTCTGAATTGGACCGGCGACGTTCGCGACACTATCCCTGCTTGGATGCTTAGATTTCCGGCGGACTTGACGACCTTCAGCAACAACCGAGACGTTAAAAACTTTTCGGGCAAATCAGCCTTTTTGCAAATAGGCTTTGATCCGAAAACCTATAAGAAATGGGAGAACACAGAAGGGCACGACGTTGTATTTATGGGCAACGAGGCGCGAATTTTTCCAGAGTCAGCCGCAAGACGTTCAATGATCCAAAAGATCAGAGCCAATATAAAAGATTTTGCCGTTTACGGGGGTTACCCTGGAGCCGCCGGGAGTCTTAACCCCGATCCAAAAAACCCGTTTCCTATTCAGTCTCAAGAATCTAAAATATACTCAGGCTCAAAAATCGGGATCAATTACAGCCATTACACGATTCCGCGATATACCTCCGATAGAAT
>Ga0208794_1000230_pt1 | contig 44765 bp, 41 predicted proteins | sample 32_taG_FD_184106 | JGI IMG/M metagenome (GOLD analysis project Ga0208794, IMG submission 184106) | Marine viral communities from the Gulf of Mexico - 32_GoM_OMZ_CsCl metaG (SPAdes) (version 2) | ecosystem: Environmental > Aquatic > Marine > Oceanic | place: Atlantic Ocean: Gulf of Mexico... | reverse complement strand
GAGAACAGGCGGGACGATCCGGAACGATCCAAGGGCCAAATCCCTAGGATTTCTGCGGGTTTTATAGATTATTTGGGAGAACGTGAGAAGAACAAATGGTGCCCAGAAGAGGACTCGAACCTCCACGCCCTTGCGAGCGCCGCCACCTGAAGACGGTGCGTCTACCAATTCCGCCATCTGGGCACTTGTCGCTGGCCGGTCATCGAAGCTCGGCCGCGGGTAGGGGCGGGCCACTAGCGAAGCAGCGGGGCACCTGTCAACGCCTTTCGCACATGCCGGAACGCTTGCCCAATATCGCGGGTTGGGGCTAGGGGCGCAGCAGGATTACCACCTTCGAGGAAACAGGCGAATATCATGGCGAAAAGCGGGGCTCTGAACGGCAAGCTCGTGGTGCTGATGGGCGGCAGCGGCTTCATCGGCAATTACGTCGCGCAGGCGCTGCTCGAGCGCGGCGCGCGCGTGCGGATCGCCAGCCGCCACCCCGAGAAGGCCTTCAAACTCAAGCCGCTCGCCAATCTCGGCCAGATGCAGCTCGCGCGCTGCGATGCCGGCGACCGGCAATCGGTCGAGCGCTGCATCGCCGGTGCAGACGCGGTGGTGAACCTCGTGGGGGCGTTCAGCGGCAATCTGCGCAAACTGATGGGCGAAGCGCCCGGCTGGATGGCCGAGGCCGCCGCAAAGGAAGGCGCGGAGGCATTCGTGCATGTCAGCGCGATCGCCGCCGAACCCGAGGGCGAGACCGAGATCGAATATGCGGCCGCCAAGAAGATGGGCGAGGACCGCGTGCTCGCGGCTTTCCCCAAGGCGACCGTGCTGCGGCCAAGCATCCTGTTCGGCAAGGACGACAATTTCATCAACATGTTCGCCGGGCTGATCTCCACCCTGCCCGTGCTGCCCGTTTTCGGGCCCGAATCCGAACTGCAGCTCGTCTATGTCGACGATGTCGCCGAGGCGGCGGTGCGCGCGCTCGAGGACCCGGGAAAGCACGGCGGCAAGATCTATGAACTGGGTGGCCCCGAAACGCTGTCGATGATGGAAATCAACGAGGCGATCGCCGCTGCGCAGAGGCGCAACCGCACCTTCCTGCCGATGCCCGACGGTCTCTCGGCGACCTTCGCAGCGTTGCCAGGGACACCGATGGGCAGCGACCAGTGGAAACTGCTCAAGCAGGGCAATGTGGTCTCGGGCGAATATCCCGGCTTCGACAAGCTGGGGATCGAACCGCGCCCGCTCGAACTGTTTCTCGACCGGTGGATGGTGCGCTATCGCAAGCACGGGCGCTTCCACGCCGAGGCCGCCTGACAGCGAGACGCGCGGCGGGGTTCACGCGATGCGGATGCGCGCCTAGCCTTCGATCAACGCCACCGGTTCGACCAGCAGTTCGGTTCCGCGCGCACCGACGATGCGGACGCGCGCACCAGCTTCGGCATCCTCGCCGCGCGCGGTCCATTCGCTGTCGCCGACTTTCACCCGGCCGGTGCCGCTGGCGATCGCCTGCGTGACCAGCGCGGTCTCGCCGACCAGCCGGCCCGCGCGGTTGTTGAGCAGCGGGTCGGAGGAGACGATCGGACGATCGCGCAGCCAGCGACGCGCGGAAAAGGCGAAGATCAGCGATAGCGATACCCAGGCGATGACCTGCAATGCCAGCGGCGGGGCTGACACGAAGGCCAGCACGGCGATAGCCAGCGCGGCCATCGCCAGCCAGATCAGATAGACCCCGGGCACGAGCATTTCGAGCAGCGCGAGCGCCAGCCCGATGACCAGCCAGATCCAGTAGGTCTCGATCCCGTCCATGCCCCCGCGCCTAGCTATCGCGCGAACGCGGCACGCTGGGCCGGCGAACGGGTGCGCGGTCCTGCGGCGGGGTGATCGGCGTGCCCGTGTCGGAAGAGCGGTCGCCCTCGGCGAAGGTGCCCTTCACCAATTCGCCGATCCCGCCCAGCGAGCCGATCAGCTGGGTCGCCTCGACCGGGAAGAGAATCGTCTTGGCATTGGGGCTGTCGGCGAACTTGCCCACCGCCTTGGTGTATTCCTGCGCGACGAAGTAGTTGATCGCCTGGTTGCCCGAAGATGCGATGGCGTTGGACACCATCTCGGTCGCCTTGGCCTCGGCCTCTGCCGCACGTTCGCGCGCTTCGGCATCGCGGAACTGCGCCTCGCGCTTGCCTTCGGCTTCGAGGATGGCGGATTGCTTGCGGCCTTCGGCGCGCAGGATCGAGCTGGTCTTGTCGCCTTCCGCCTCGAGGATTTCGGCGCGTTTGAGGCGCTCTGCCTTCATCTGCCGTGCCATCGCCTCGGAAATGTCCATCGGCGGGCGGATGTCCTTGATCTCGACGCGGGTGATCTTGATCCCCCAGGGCGAGGTGGCGTGATCGACCACGCTGAGCAGCCGCGCATTGATTTCGTCGCGCTTCGACAGCGTCTCGTCGAGGTCCATCGAGCCCATCACGGTGCGCAGGTTGGTGGTGGTCAGCGCGAGGATGGCGTTGTGCAGGCCTGAGACCTCGTAGGCCGCCTTGCCCGCATCGAGCACCTGGAAGAACACCACCGCATCGACCCCGACCATGGCGTTGTCCTTGGTGATGATTTCCTGCCCGGGAATATCGAGCACCTGCTCCATCATGTTGATCTTGTGACCGACGCGATCGATGAAGGGGATGATCAGATGCAGCCCCGGGTCGGCCGCCAGCGTGTATTTGCCGAGCCGTTCGATGGTATAGACATAGCCCTGCTTCACCACGCGCACGCCCATCATCAGGAACAGCACGACCAGCAGGACCAGCAAGATCAGGACTAGCGAACTACCAAGCATCGGGACCCTCCTCCAATTGCCCGCATGGTAGCGCACGCGCGGAGCGCGGCAAGCGAAAGCGTGTCAGAGCGCCCGTGCGTAAGTCGCCAGCAGTCGTGACCAGGCGCGTTCGGCTTCCGCGCGGTCGTAGGCGGGGGAATCGGGCACGCACCAGCCGTGGTCGGCGGCATAGACCTCGACTTCGGCGGCGGCGCCCGCTTCGCTCGCCGCCGCGCTGAAGGCGGTCTTGGCGGCAGGGTCCTTGGCATCGTCGTCCTGGGCAATCGCAATGAGGTAATGCGCATCCCCGCGCAGCATGCGATGCGGGCTCTTTTCGCCATCGCGCACCAGCCCGCCACCATGGAAGCTGGCCGCCGCGCGCATGCGCTCGACCGCGGCAGTGCTCCAAACGGTGAAGGGGCCGCCCATGCAATAGCCCTGCGTGCCGATGCCGCGTGCGGTATCGACCGCGTCCTGCGTGTCGAGCCATGCGGTGGCCGCGCGAGCATCGCCCTGGATCGCGTCGGCATCGAGCGCGCTACGCCATTGGCGCGCCTTGTCCCAGCCGCCATTGCCCGCGAAATCGGCGAAATCCTCGAACTGCTGGCCGGCGACGTCGCGATAATAGGGGTTGGCGACAAACACCGCATAGCCCTCGCCCGCCAGCCGCCGCGCCATCTGCCGCTTGGCTTCACGCAGGCCCGCGATATCGGGCCAGAACAGCACCAGCGGGCTGGCGGTGTCGGCGGGATGGACGAAGAACCCGTCCATCGTCCCACCGGGCGCCGCAAAACTCACCATGCGCTCGGTCAGCGCGCCTGCGTCGGCCGCAGCCGGTTCTTCCGACAGCTCCATCGGGGTGCATGCCGCGACACCCGTCGCCAGCGCCCCGCCGCCGAAAGCCCGCCGCGAAACCGCGCTGCGCGCCCAGCGCGCCAATTGCCGTTCATCGCACATGGATCGTCTCTCCTTGCCATACCCGCCGGGGCCGATCCTCGCAGGATGCAGCCGTATGGACAAGACTACGTGCGCGCGGCAGGATAGGTTTCATTGAGCGACGCAAATGTCGCCGGGGAGAGAGAGATGCGAGGGATGGTTTGGGCGGCTGCGGCCGCGCTGGGCATGGCGTCGGTGCTGGGCGGTTGCGGTTCGGGGGCGGACGAAATGCCCGCAGGCGGCATCGACACGATGCGGCTGATCAATGCAGGCGCGGACCCGGCCAACTGGATCACGCATGGCGGAACCTATTCCGAACAGCGCTTCTCCCCGCTCGACCAGATCGACCGAGACAGCGTGGGCGATTTGGGGCTCGCCTGGTTCGCCGACATGGACACCGCGCGCGGGCAGGAAGCCACGCCGCTGGTGATGGATGGCAAGCTCTATGTCACCACCGCTTGGAGCAAGGTCTTCGCCTATGACGCCGCGACGGGCGAAGCGCTGTGGAGCTACGATCCGCAAGTGCCCGGCGAAACCGGGGTCAAGGCCTGCTGCGACGTGGTCAATCGCGGGCTGGCGGCATGGGGCGACAAGCTCTTCCTCGGCACGCTCGACGGGCGGCTGGTCGCGCTCGACCGCGATAGCGGCGCGGTGGCGTGGGAGAAAGTTACCGTCGACCAGGACAAGAGTTACACCATCACCGGCGCGCCGCGAGTGGTCGATGGCAAGGTGCTGATCGGCAATGGCGGCGCCGAGTTCGGCGTGCGCGGCTATATCGCCGCCTATGACGCGGCGGATGGCAAGGAGCTGTGGCGCTTCTACACCGTGCCCGGCGACGAGGGCGATGACGCGCCCGAGTATCTGAAGGCCGCAGCCGAGACCTGGAGCGGCGACGCGCTGGCGGGCGAGGACGGCATCGGCGGCGGCGGTACGGTGTGGGACTCGATGGCCTACGATCCCGAGCTCGACCTGCTCTATTTCGGTGTCGGTAACGGCTCCCCGTGGAACCGCGCCTATCGAAGCCCCGGCCCCGACGGGCGCGGCGAAGGCGACAATCTCTATCTGTCGAGCATCGTCGCGATCCGCCCCGATACCGGCGAATATGTCTGGCACTACCAGACCACGCCGGGCGAAACCTGGGACTACACCGCCACGCAGCACATCGTGCTGGCCGACATGGAAATCGACGGACGCGACAGGCAGGTGCTGATGCAGGCACCCAAGAACGGCTATTTCTATGTGCTCGACCGCGCGACGGGCGAGTTCATTTCGGCCGAGCCCTACATCCCGCTCAACTGGTCGACCGGCATGAGCGCCGACGGCCGGCCGCAGATGAACCCGGAGACGCGCATTGATGTTACCGGAAAACCGGCGCTGGTGATGCCCGGGCCGCTGGGCGGGCACAACTGGCACCCGATGGCCTACCATCCCGGCGAAAACCTCGTCTACATCCCCGCCTTCGAGGCGGCGATGCTCTATGCTCCCGAAGCCGACTGGAAGCCCGACCGCGCGCGCGGGTTCAATATCGGCTTCGATCTTGGCGCGGGCGACCTGCCACCCGATCTGGGCATCCGTCGCGAGGTGCAGGGTACGATCAAGGGCAAGCTGGTCGCGTGGGACCCGGTGGCGCAGGAAGCGCGCTGGAGCGTCGAACACCCCGGCCCGTGGAACGGCGGCCTGCTGGCAACCGGCGGAGGTCTGGTCTTCCAGGGCAATTCGGGCAGCGAGTTCGCCGCCTACAATTCGGCCACGGGCGACCGGCTGTGGCGCTTCGCGGCGCAGACCGGTGTGGTCGCCCCGCCGATCACCTACACGGTAAATGGTGAGCAATATGTCGCGGTGCTGGCCGGATGGGGCGGCGCGTTCGCGCTGTCCGCCGATGGCGCGCTGATCGACAACATGCACCCGGTGCGCAACATCAGCCGCCTACTGGTGTTCAAGCTGGGCGGCACGGCTGCCCTGCCCGAAGAACCCGATTTCGCGCTCGCCCCGCTCGACCCGCCGCTTTCCAAGGCGAGCGCGGAAGTGATCGAACTGGGCCGCACGAAATACGCGCGCTATTGTGCAGTGTGCCATGCGCCGGGCGCGGTCGGTTCGACCGAACTGCCCGATCTGCGGCGCTCGGGTGCGCTCGAGAACCGCGCAGCGTGGATGCAGATCGTCCATGGCGGTGCGCTGAGCAACAACGGCATGGCGAGCTTCGCCCCCTCGCTGAGCGAGGACGAGGTCGAGGCGGTCCGCCAATATGTCATCAAGCGCGCGAACGAGGACAAGGCGATGGAGGCAGAGCGCGCCAAGACGCGCATCACGCGGCGCTGATCAGCCCCTGAACACGACCGTGCGCTGGCCGTTGAGCAGGACGCGCTCTTCAAGATGGAGACGGACCGCTTCGGCCAGCACGCGGCTTTCGATATCGCGGCCCTTGCGGACAAGCGCGTCGGGCGTATCGGCATGGCCGATGCTCTCGGCATCCTGGTGGATGATCGGCCCTTCATCGAGATCGGCAGTCACGTAATGCGCGCTGGCGCCGATCATCTTGACCCCGCGCTCATAGGCCTGGTGATAGGGCTTGGCGCCCTTGAAGCCCGGCAGGAAGCTGTGGTGGATGTTGATGCAGCGCCCGGCGAAATGCGCCGCCTGTGCATCCGACAGGATCTGCATGTAGCGCGCCAGCACGATCAGTTCGGCGTCGGTTTCCGCCGCGATCTCCCGGACGCGTGCCTCCTGCTGGGCCTTGGTGTCGCGCGTCACCGGCAGGTGATGAAAAGGTATTGCGCCCGTATCCGTGTGACCGATCGCCTCGCGCGGGTGGTTTGACACGATTGCGACGGGTTCGATCGGCAATTCGCCGATCCGCCAGCGATAGAGCAGATCGGCCAGGCAATGGTCGAACTTGCTGACCATGATCATCACCCGCCGCGGCCGGTCGCGCTGGGCCAGCTTCCATTCCATCGCGAAAGTATCCGCCAGAGCGGCGAACTCGCTTCGGATAGTGTCGCGAGGGGTGTCGCCGGGATCGAATTCGACGCGCATGAAGAAGGCATCGCTCAACCGGTCGTTGAACTGCTGCGCTTCGAGGATATTCCCCCCGCGCTCGAACAGGAAGGAAGAGACGCGCGCGGTGATGCCGGGGCGATCGGCGCAGGACAGGGTGAGGACAAGAGGTTCGGCCATGGTCAGCTGTCATGTCCCGCCCCGCACCGCGCAGGCAAGTGCAAACGGCTTGGGATGCGCAAAACGGCGGTTTCAGTCGATCTCGAACACCACGCTGGTCATGCCGGACTGCCGCAAGGCGGTCTCCACCACCGCACGCTCTTCCTTGTCGAGCGCGGTCTCGCAACCGACCACATGCGCGACCGGATCCTGCAGGATGAACAGGTCGTCACCGACCGCGATCTGGCGGATCGCGCGCACGATCGTATCTTCCAGATAGCGCACGTCGGACACCACCGATTCATCGGAGGAGAAGCGGTAGTTGGCGCGCTGATCCGCCAGCCGCCTGGTCTTGCGATCGGTCAGTTGTACACGGTCACGGTAGATCGCGACGTCGAGATCGAGCGGGCGTCCCATCATCCGCGGCGCGTCAGCGCATCCTCGCACTGTGCCATCAGCTTTTCGATTATCGCGGCGACCGGTTCTTCCTGCTTGAGCATGCCGACCGACTGGCCCGCCATCAGGCTGCCGTTCTCGATATCGCCGTCGATCACCGCGCGGCGCAGCGCACCCGCCCAGTAGTGCTCAATCTGCAATTGTGCTTCGGCCATGGCGATCTCGCCGCGGTCGAGCGTGCCCGCCACTTCGCGCTGTTTGACGGTGAACGCCTCGGTGCCCTTGTTCTTGAGCGCCCGCACGGGGATGACGGGCAGCCGCGAGTCGACCTGCACGCTGGTGATGGCATCGCGCGCCGAGGCGCGGAAAAAGGCTTTCTTGAAATCGGGATGAGCGATGCTTTCCTGCGCGCAGGCGAAGCGCGTGCCGAGCTGGACGCCGGCCGCACCCATTTCCAGATAGCCCGCGATCGCCTGGCCCCGCCCGATGCCGCCGGCAACGAAGATCAGGTGATCCTGCGCCAGTTCGGGCAGCATTTCCTGCGCCAGCACGCTGGTCGAGACGGGACCGATATGCCCGCCCGCTTCCATGCCCTCGATCACCAGCGCATCGGCACCCGAACGCAGCAGCTTCTTGGCCAGCGCCAGCGTGGGTGCGAAGCAGACAACCTTGGCGGGGTTCTTGCCGCCCTTGATCGCTTCCACGCTGCCCTTGGGCGGGATGCCGCCCGCCAGCACGACATGTCCCACGGCATGCTTCTCGCACACGGCGATCAGGTCGAACAGGTCGGGGTGCATGGTGATCAGGTTCACGCCGAAGGGCCGGTCGGTCAGCGCCTTCGTCGCGGCGATCTCCCGATCGAGCAGGTCGGGCGTCATCGCCCCGCAGGCAATCACTCCGAAACCGCCGGCATTGGATATGGCGGAAACGAGGCTGCGTTCGGAGACCCAGCTCATCGCGCCGCACAGGATCGCGGTTTCGCTGCCGAGGAAGTCGGCCCCGCGCTGCATCAGCCGGGCGGTCTTGGAATAGGTGGACATCACTGGCGATTAGGCCGCGTTTCGCGGCACGGCAAGCGGGTTAGAGCCAGCCCGCCGCGGCGAGTTCCGCGGTGCGGCTGCGCGCCACCGGCGCAACCAGTCCGCGCGGCAGCAGCAATCGGACATTGCGGCCCTCGCGCTCGACGCGCTCTACCGCGTCGCGGGCGACCCACCAGCTGCGGTGGACCTGTGCCCCCTCGACCCCCTCCAGTTCGGCGATCGCGTCGCGCATCCGCAGCAGGACGAGGTCGGAACCGAGCATGGTATGCGCGCGCACGTAATGGTCCTCCATCTCGAGCGCGATCAACCCCGTGCCCAGTTCGGCGGGCAGCCGGTCGAGGAATGCGGGTTGCCGGGGCGTTTCGGGAACAGAGGCGATTTCGCCCGGTACGGGAACGCTTGGTGGGCGCGCAGCAGCTGCAGGCTCGGCCTTCCCGCGTTCGAGCAGGTAGAACACCACCGTCACGCTCGCTCCGATGGCCAGCACGTTGAGATAGGCGAGCAACGCGTCTTCCAGCGCGGGAGCGGGAACCGGGCCCGGCAGGAATTCGATCACCCAGATCGCTGCCGTGAGCGGGATCGTGGCCAGCATAGTCAACCCGATCCACAGCGCGACACGCGGCAGATGAAGCTGGCCATGCAGCCAGCCGACCAGCGGGGCGAGCGGGCGATAAAAAGCATAGCCGAGCCAGGCCAGTGCAATCCAGCTGACCAGCCGGAAGGCGAGCGGCTGCGCGGCAGTGCCGAAAGGTCCGATGATCGCCAGGACCAGCCCGACCGCAGTCATGATCGACAGGTCGATCAACAGCTTGCGCGCGATACGTGCGGCGAAGGTGGGAGGAGCGTTATTCATCCACCGCGCAGATTAGTGCCCGTTCGCGCTTCGTAAAGTGGCCAAGCGCCTGATTTGCGCGCCTTTCGCGAAGCATCCGGCCCATCGGCGCAACCGCGCTTGCCGGTCATCGGCACCACGCCATCATCGGGGGTGCAACAACAACTCACGGAGACAAACCGATGTTCGCACTCACCCTGCGCGCCCCTTTCGCCCCGAGCAAACCGTCGGGATTCGACATCGGCCCCGCCAGCCGCGTGCTGGTGGCGTCGGTCGGCGCAGTGATGTCGCTGCTGTGCCTGATCGCAATCGGGCGCGCGCTTGCGGGGCTGACCCCCGAGCTACCGCATCTGCGCAATGTCGCGATCGCGATCCATGTCGTCGCCGTGCTGCCGGCGATACCACTGGGGGCCTATGTCCTGCTGGCGCGCAAGGGCGATGCGCGGCACAAGCAGCTGGGCAAGATCTGGCTCGCGCTGATGCTGCTGACTGCCTTCTCGGCGATCTTCATCACATCGGGCGGCGGCTACGGCCCGATCCATGTGTTCATTCCGTTGACGATTTTCTCGGCCTGGCGCTCGGTAGCGACTGCGCGGCGCGGCAACATACCGGCGCACAAGCGGCAGCTCGTCTTCACCTATGTCACCGGGCTGGTGTTTCCCGGCCTCGCGGCCTTCCTGCTGCCCGGGCGGCTGATGAACGTGATGCTTTTCGGCTGAACCGGCTCAGTCGCCGTAGGTGATCCGGACCTTATGCGCTGCATCGCGCGCAAGGCGGCGTGCTTCGTCGGTATCGCCCGCAGTCGCCAGCGCAACGCCCATACGGCGGTAGGGACGGCTGGTGGGCTTGGCGAAGATGCGGATGTCGGCGCCCTCGCCCATCGCCTCGGCCAGCCCTTCGTAGCCCAGCGCGGCGCTGTCGCGTTCGGCGAGGATGACGGCGCTGGCGGCGGGCCGGGCGCGCAGGACGGGGGGCACGGGCAGCCCCAGCACCGCGCGCGCATGCAGATCGAACTCGGTCAGGTTCTGGCTGACCAGTGTCACCATGCCGGTGTCGTGCGGGCGCGGGGAGAGTTCGGAAAAGATCACGTCCTCGCCCTTCACGAAGAACTCGACCCCGAACAGGCCGTAGCCCCCCAGATCGTCGACCACGGTGCGCGCCATCTCCTGCGCCTTGGCGATCGCCGCGTCGGTCATCGGCGTGGGCTGCCAGCTTTCCTGGTAATCGCCGCGTTCCTGGCGGTGGCCGATCGGCGGGCAGAAGCTGATCCCGTCCTTGTGGCGCACGGTCAGCAGCGTGATCTCGTAATCGAAATCGACGAATTGCTCGACGATCACGCGCTGGCGGTCGCCGCGCATATTGGCGCAGGCATAGGCCCAGGCTTCTTCCAGCCCCGCGTCATCGCGGACGGTCGACTGGCCCTTGCCCGAGGACGACATGACCGGCTTGACCACGCAGGGTAGCCCGGTGTGCTGCGCGGCCGCCTGTACCTCCTCGAGGTTCTTCGCGTAACGATATTTCGATGTCACGAGGCCCAGCTCGCTGGCGGCCAGATCTCGGATCGCATCGCGGTTCATCGTCAGCTGCGCCGCGCGCGCCGAGGGAACCACGGTGCGGCCCTCTTCCTCCAGTTCGACGAGCACCGAGGTGCGGATCGCCTCGATCTCGGGCACGATATAGTCGGGATCGTGCCTCTCTACGGCTGCACGCAGCGCTTCGCCATCGAGCATCGAGAACACTTCGCGCGCATCGGCCAGCTGCATCGCGGGCGCATCGTCATAGGAATCGCACGCGACGACATAAGCGCCGAGCCGCTTGGCAGAGATCACGAACTCGCGTCCCAGTTCGCCCGAGCCGAGGAGGAAGATTTTGGCGGTGTGGCTCACGCGGCCTCGTCAGAAGCGTCGAGCCCGTAGGCGGTGTGCAGCACGCGCACTGCCAGTTCGGTCTCGTCCTCGTCGATCAGCACGCTGACCTTGATCTCGCTGGTGGTGATCGCCTGGATGTTGATCGCGCGGTCGGCCAGCGCCTTGAACATCGTGCTGGCGACGCCCGCATGGCTTTTCATGCCCACGCCGACAACGCTGATCTTGGCAACCTTGCTGTCGGTGATCAGGCGGTTGAAGCCGATGTCCTCACGCTTGTCCTCGAGCAGCGCCTGCGCGCGGGCGAGGTCGGCCTGCGGCACGGTGAAGGTCACGTCGGTCTCGCCCTTGTCGCGGCCCACGTTCTGGATGATCATGTCGACATTGATGCTGGCCGCGGCGAGCGGTTCGAAGATATGCGCCACCGCGCCGGGCTTGTCGGGGACGCGGGTGAGGATCACCTTGGCCTCGTTCTTGTCATGCGCGATGCCGGTCACGTGCTGGCGTTCCATGTCGCCCTTCTCCACCAGTTCATTCATTTCTTCTTCCGACACGATCATCGTGCCGGGGTGTTCGTCCGCGGGGATCGCATCCTCGCCGACGAAGCTGGAGAGAACCTGCACGCGCACACCCTCTTTCATCGCCAGCCCGACCGAGCGCGTCTGGAGCACCTTGGCGCCCACGCTCGCGAGTTCGAGCATTTCCTCGTAGGTCACCGCCTTCTGCTTGCGCGCCTTGGCGACGATCCGCGGATCGGTGGTGTAGACTCCATCGACATCGGTGTAGATGTCGCAGCGGTCGGCACCGATCGCGGCCGCGACCGCCACCGCCGAAGTGTCCGACCCGCCACGCCCCAGCGTGGTCAGCCGGCCTTCGTCCGACAGGCCCTGGAAGCCGGGGATCACCGCGATCTCGCCGCGCTGCATGCTGGCGATGAGCGCTTCGGCATCGATGCTGTCGATCCGTGCCTTGGCATGCGCCTCGATCGTGTTGACCGGAAGCTGCCAGCCGAGCCAGCTGCGCGCCTGACAGCCCAGCGCCTGCAGCGTCAGCGCCAGCAACCCGCTGGTGACCTGTTCGCCGCTGGCGACCACCACGTCGTATTCGGCCGGATCGTAGAGCGCATTGGCCTCGCGGCAGAAATTGACCAGTCGGTCGGTCTCGCCCGCCATGGCCGAAACCACCACCGCGACCTCGTGGCCGCGGGCCTGCTGTTTGCGCACGATATTGGCCACGCGCCGGATACGCTCGGTCCCCGCCATGGAGGTGCCGCCGAATTTCATCACGATACGCGCCAAGCGAACAGGTCTCCGTGCTGGAATGCGTGGAGCTAGGCTGCTAGCCAGAGGGCATGAGCGATGCAACCACGCAGCCGCGTAGCAATACTTCGGCGGGCACAATCTCGGGCGCGACGATCCGCGCGGACGAAGCGGCGCATTTCGGCAAGCTGGCCAAGGACTGGTGGGACCCGAAGGGCTCGTCCGCCATGCTCCACCGGCTCAACCCCGTCCGGCTGCAATTCCTGCGCGAGGCCATCGACCTCCATTGGGCTGGCGACATCGAGGCGCGGCGGCCGCTGGCGGGCAAGTCCGCGCTGGATGTCGGCTGCGGCGCCGGCTTGCTGTGCGAACCGCTGGCGCGGCTGGGGGCTGATGTCACGGGCGTCGACGCCGCGCCCGAGAATGCCGCGGCTGCGGCGGTGCATGCCGAAGGTGCGGGGTTCGATATCCGCTATATCGCGGGTGAGGTCGGTGCGCTCGATCTCGGTACGTTCGACCTCGTCACCGCGATGGAAGTGATCGAACACGTTGCCGACAAGCGCGCCTTCGTCGCAGCATTGGCCGCGCGGCTGGCACCGGGCGGGCTGATGGTGCTGTCGACGCCCAACCGCACGCCGCAATCGCGGCTGCTGATGGTCGGCGCGGCGGAAGGCTTGGGGCTAATCCCCAAGGGCACGCATCACTGGAACGATTTCATCACGCCCGAGGAACTCGGCGAATTGCTCGGCGAAGCGGGCCTCGAGATGGGCGAACCGCGCGGGATCGGCTTTTCGCCCGCCAAGGGGCTGCACCTGAGCGACGACCTCGCACTCAACTATATCGTCACCGCCCGAGCGCGCTGAGCACCAGCGCGGGATCGTCGGTAAAGACACCGTCCGCGCCTGCCGCCACGACCATGCGAACCAGCGCGGCGAGATCGCCCGGCGCTGCCGCGTCGTCGCCCTTGCGCAGGATGGGCGGAAGGAAGGCATTTTCCTTGCGCAGGGTCCATGGGTGCACCGCCAGCCCGGCTGCATGCGCATTTGCGACGAGCGCCGTTGCCTTGCCGTCCGCATCGAGGACATGGCCCAGATAGGGGCCGATGCCATCGGCATAGTGCGCCACGTCCGCCAGCCCGCTGGGGGTCAACAGATCGTCCCAAGCGATCGCGGGTTCATCGTAGGGGCCGCCCTCGACCGCGATCAGCAACACCAGCGGCGTATCGACCAGCGCATTGAGCCGCTGCAAAGGGCCGATTTCGAAGACCTGCACGAACACGCGATCATCGGCATCGTCGAGATCGGCCTGGCGCAGCGCGGTGGCGAGCAGGTCGACCGTGTCGATCCCCTCTTCCTGCAGCAGCCAAGTGGGATGCTTGAGCTCGGGATAGATGCCGATCGCCCGGCCGGTCTCGGCCTCCTTCGCGCGCACCAGCGTGACGATCTCCTCGAAGGTCGGGATCTGGTAGAGCCCGTCGAAGCGCGCATTGGCCGGGCGCAACCCGGGAAGGCGTTCCCTCACGCGCAGGCTGCGCAATTCGGCGAGCGTGAAATCCTCCGCGAACCAGCCGGTCACCAGCCGTCCCTCGATCGTTTTGGAGCGCTTGCGGTCGGCAAATTCTTCGCGCGTGCCGACATCGGTCGTCTCGCCGATCTCGGTCTCGTGCCGCGCGACCAGCCGCATGTCCTTCGTCGCCACGAGATCGGGCTCGATATAGTCCGCCCCCTGGTCGATCGCACGCTCATACGCGGCCAGCGTATGCTCGGGCCGTTCGCCACTCGCGCCGCGATGCGCGATGACGAGAAAATCCTCAGGCGCAGACGCGGTTGCCGGGACAGCGGCGACCGCCGCGAGGATCAGGAGAAGTGCGCGGACCATTCGTCTTCCTTGAAACCGACCAACAGGCCGCCCTCGTGCTCGACGATCGGACGCTTGATCATCGAAGGGTTGTCTTCCAGCAGGCGCGCCGCCTTGGCCGCGTCGATATCGGCCTTGTCGGCATCGCTGAGCTTGCGAAATGTGGTGCCGCGGCGGTTGAGCACCGTGTCGACACCCGCCGCGTCGAGCCATGTCGCCAGCTTCGCCGGATCGGCCCCGGCTTTCTTGTAATCGTGAAAGCGATAATCGACGCCCTGCGCGTCGAGCCATTTGCGCGCCTTCTTGACCGTGTCGCAATTGGGAATGCCGTAAAGAACCGTTTCAGCCACTGACCTGCCTATCCTTCGCTTTGCACTGCCGCGCGTGGCTATCGGCTGGGGCAGGCTTTGAACAGGGCCTTTGGCCGGTTGCGTGGCCGCCGGTTTGCGAACTCCGGCGGCCATCACAACGTAGCAGCCGCGTGCCTCAGTCGCCGAAGCGCGCGGTAAGCTGCATGCCGAAGAACCGCGGTTCGGCCGGGATGAAGGTCGGGATGCCGAAGGCGCCACCGGTATTGCCCGCATCGAGCAGATAGTCCTCGTTGAAGGCATTGCGGACGAAGCCGGCGATTTCGTAGCGGTCGTCGGCGAAGCTTACCCCCGCACGCGCGTTCACCAGCGTGACCGGGCCTTGCGAGGTCACGTCGCTGTTGGGCACTTCGAAATAGATCCGGCTGCGGTGCGTAATGCTTGGCGTGGCGAACAGGCGTGCACCATTGCCCAGCGGATAATCCACGGTGAAGCCGGCGGCGGCCTGCCACTCGGGCTGCAGGCGGAACCGGGCACCGGAAAACTCGGGTGCGAAGCTGTTGTCTTCGTCGATCCCGCCGTCGATGTAACCGACATTGGCGAAGATGCTCAGCCAGTCCGCTGCCTCGACCGCGATCTCCGCCTCGACGCCGAGATTGGACGCGGCCCCCGCGCTCTCGGTCACGAACCCGCCGGTGGGATTGCCGTTGGCGTCGAGTTCCTCGACCGAAACCTGGAAATTGTCATAGACCTGGTAATAGACGCCGAGCGAGCCCGAGACCCGGCCGCTGGCCAGCTTGAGGCCGCCTTCGTAATTCCACACGGTCTCTTCGGGGACCGATTGCAGCCCGGGTACGACGGCGCCCGTGGTGTCGCGCGCCGCCGATAGCTGCACCACCGGCGAGCGACGCCCCTTGGAAACGGTGGCGAAGACGTTCACTTCCGGGCTGATGCGATACAGGACGTTGAAGCGCGGCAGCCACGCATCGAAACTGTCCTCGGCGGTGAAGGTCTGCCCGCCCGTGTCGATCTGGCCGGGGATCAACGGCGCTCCGCTGAGCACCGAATTCGGCACGTCGGTGCGATAGCCGGACTGGCGATCCTCCCACAGATAACGCAGGCCCGCCGTCAGTTCGAGCGAGTCGGTCGCCAGATAGGTCACGTCGGCAAAGACCGAATAGCTGTCGTTCTGCCCCTGGTTCTCGAACACCGAGCGATAGGGAATGGCAGTGGCGGCACCGCCGGTGGCAAGGCCCGTGACCGCGCTGGCGGGTACGCTGCCGTCGGGGGCAACGCAGGGAATGCCCGGGATCAGCGGCGCGCCGAACAGGCTCGTCAGGCACTGGAGGAAGGTGCCTTCTTCGGTCGAGAAGGGAACGTTCTGCAGCCCGTCCTCGGTGAAGACGTTCCAGCCGAACGAGCCACGCAGGTCCATCCCCGAATAGCTGAAACGGCCTTCGTGGCTGAACTGTTCGCCTTCGGCGATCTCGGCGAATTCGAGGAAGGGCGCGGCCGTGCCGTCGGCATCGAACACTTCGGCGCTGTCAAACTTGCGGTAGCCATTGACCGTGGTGAAGGTCCAGTTGTCGGCAAACGCCCATTCGGCAGTAAGGTTGAGATCGTAGACTTCGCGGTCGAGGCCGAGCTGGTCATCGCCCAGCGCCGCACCCGAGAAGGGCGAGCCGCCCAGATTGGCGTCTTCGAAGGCGTTGTCGCGGCCACCCGGCGCACCGGCGAAGGCAGGGAAGCTGCCCGAAATGAAGGGCGTCCCGCCATTGCGCTGCTGGTCGTACGTTCCGATCAGGTCGATCGTCAGATCGGTCGTCGGCGTGTACCGCAGCGAGGCGCGCACGCCGAACTGGTCCTGCGCGTAGAGTTCCTCATCCTGGCTTGCGGCAAGGTTTTCGACATAGCCGTCGCGCGTGCGCCATTCGAAGGCGACGCGCCCGGCCAGCACGTCCGAACCGGCATTGAGGAAGCCGCCGAGCAGCGTCTGGTCGAAATTGCCGTAACCACCGGTGATCTCGCCCGAGAAGCCTTCGCGCGGACGCGCGGACACGAGGCTGATCGCGCCGACCGCCGAAGCGGTGCCGAACAGCGTCGCCTGCGGGCCCTTGATCACTTCGACGCGCTCGAGGTCGTAGATCGCCTGGTAAGAACCGCGCGATCGCGAGATATCGACGCCGTTGTAATAGAGCGTGACGCGCGGCCCCTGCTGCGAGGACCCCGAATCCGAGGTAATCCCGCGGATAACGATGCCGGGGTTGTTGGCGCTCTGCTCCTGGATGTTGAGCCCGGGCACGTAGCTCGACAATTCGTCGAGATCGGAAACCCCGAGATCCTCGATCCGCTCGCCGGTCACGGCAGAAATCGTGATCGGGACGTCCTGCGCGCGTTGTTCGATCTTCTGCGCCGTGACCACGATGGTGGTGGTGGTGACGGGGTCGTCTCCCCCCATGGTCTCCTGCGCCAGCAGGGGAGCGGGGACGAGAGCGATCGATGCGAGCAAGGCGCCGCGAAAAGCAGGAACTGTCATGAAAAGCCTCTGTCGAAAGGTAGGAACGCAGGCGCCCTACCCCGCGCCCGTGACAGTACGGCGGCGGAGATCTTTCAGAAATAATAAGCGGTTCGGACCGCTGTGCGACTACGCAGCCCCCGCCCGCGAAAGGATCGGGCTAGCCCAGATGCGCGTCGGCAATCGCCACTGCGAGCGCATCGGCCGCATCGGCGCCCGCGATTTTGACGCCGGGCAGCAACACTGCGAGCATGGCCTGCACCTGGCGCTTGTCCGCCGCACCCGTCCCCACAACGGCCTTTTTGACCAGCCGCGCGGCGTGCTCGTTCACATCGAGCCCCGCCGCACCGCAGGCCGCGAGCACGCAGCCACGCGCCTGCGCCAGTTTCAGCGTAGACTGAGCGTTCTTATTGACGAACACCTCTTCCGCCGCCGCGCGGTCGGGACGGTGCGCAGCGATCACTTCGGCGAGGGCCGCCTGCAAATGCGCGAGGCGCTGCGCCATCGGTGCCTTGGCATCGGTCGGCACCTGGCCGTTGGCAACATGGACCAGCCGCGCACCCTCAGCGCGAATCACGCCCCAACCGGTGCAGCTGAGCGAAGGATCGAGACCGAGGATTAAAGGCACCGACTCGTCCCGCAGCGGGCCGGGATCAGAGCGAGAGCCCGATCCGCCAACCCAGCCGCCAAGCCATTGCCAGCAGGAAAGCGGCGCCCAGCGCGCCCGCCAAGATCCATTCGCGCCAGGTCAGCTGTCCAGCTTTTCCATCACGTCGTCGGAGATGTCGTAATTGCCCCAGACGGTCTGGACATCGTCATCGTCCTCGAGCGCGTCGATCAGCTTGATCAGCGTCGAGGCGTTCTTTTCGTCCATGTCGACGGTGAGGTTGGGCTTCCAGGCGAGCTTGACGTTCTCCGCCTCGCCGAGGACCTTTTCGAGATCGCCTGCGACCTGGTGCAGGTCGTCTGCGGCGGTCCAGATGGTGTGTCCGTCCCCGCTGCTTTCGATGTCCTCCGCGCCGGCTTCCATCGCAGCTTCGAGGACCTTTTCCTCATCGCCCGCGCTGGCCGGATATTCGATCAGGCCAAGCCGCTCGAAGCCATGCTGGACCGACCCTTCGGTACCGAGATTGCCGCCATTCTTGCTGAAGGCCGTGCGCACGGCGGTGGCGGTGCGGTTGCGGTTGTCGGTCAGCGCTTCGACGATGATGGCGCTGCCGCCGGGGCCGTAGCCCTCGTAACGCACCTCTTCGTAATTCTCGCCATCGGCCGCGCTCGCCTTGTCGATCGCGCGCTGGATGTTGTCCTTCGGCATCGATTGCGCCTTGGCGGCATTGACCGCGAGGCGCAGGCGCGGGTTCATGTCCGGATCGGGCATGCCCATCTTGGCCGCGACCGTGATCTCGCGGCTGAGCTTGGAAAACATCGCACTGCGCTTCTTGTCCTGCGCACCCTTGCGATGCATGATGTTCTTGAATTTGGAATGGCCGGCCATGGTTTCGCTTTGCGTCGCTGAAATGGTTGGAATCAGAGGGTCGCCTTAGCCGCATGGATGCCGCAACCACAAGTCTTGCGCCCGCGAATTCGACGCGCGGCGAATGGGCCCGTTTCGGCGCTTTCCTGAAGCGCCCGACGCTGCCCGCACGCGCGCCCCTGCCACGGCTCGCCAGCCTCGTGGCAATCTTGCGGCTGATGCTGCTCGATTTCGCCATGATGAGCGTGCTGCTGGGCACGGCTGCCGCGGTCATGGCTACCGGCGTCAGCCTGCCTCAAACCGCGCTCGCGGGCATGGAAATCGGCGCGGGGATCGTTTTCGCGGTGGTGGTGATCGCACCGCTGGGCGAGGAAATTGCCTTTCGCAGCTGGTTGTCGGGGCGTCCGGGCCACCTCCTCGGGCTGCTTGCCGCGATCCCCGCCGCCCTGCTGGCCGCCGCCGCGATGACGCTGCTGGTCGAAGGCTCGCTGGCCCAGATCTGGTCGACCGCGCTGGTTGCCATCGGCACGGCTGCGGTCGCGACCTGCGCGGTCGTTGTCTGGCTACGCCGGCACAATGCGATGGGCTGGTTCGCGCGGCTCTTTCCCGCGCTCTTCTGGCTCAGCACGCTGGCCTTCTCGCTGGTGCACCTGTTCAATTTTCCGGCCGACCAGCTGGCCATGGCGCTGCCGCTGGTGCTGCCGCAATTCGTGATCGGCGCGATCCTCGGCTATACGCGCGTGACCTACGGGCTGTGGGCCAGCATCCTGTTGCACGCGCTGCACAACGGTGCCTTCATATCGCTGGTGCTGCTGGCCAGCAGTGCGGGCTGATCAGATCTTCACCGCGGTCCCGCTGGCGCTGACCATCAGCATCGAACCGGTGTCGCCGATCACTTCGTAATCGAGATCGACCCCGACGACGGCATTGCCGCCGCGCGCACCGCATTCGGCCTGCAGTTCCTGGATCGCCTGCTCGCGCGCTTCGGCGAGAATGCGCTCGTAACTGCCCGAACGCCCACCCACGATATCGCGGATATTGGCGAACAGGTCGCGGAACAGGTTGGCACCCACGATCACCTCGCCGGTAACGATACCCAGATAATCCTGGATCGGACGCCCCTCGATCGTGGGCGTGGTTGTGACGATGATCCCACGTGCGTCTTTCCAGGGTCCGGGCATTGGCTGTCTCCTCGCTTAAGCTGTATTAGACAGATATTACGCCTGCGCGTCAGGTCAACCGTTGACCACGATCCCGCCATTGGGATGCAGCACCTGTCCCGACATGTAGGAACTGTCGTCGCAGGCGAGGAAGAGGAAAGCGGGGGCGACCTCGTTGGGTTCGCCCGGACGGCCCATGGGCGTATCCTCGCCGAAATCGTCCATGTTCTCGGGCGGCTGCCCTCCGCAGGGATTGAGCGGCGTCCAGATGGGGCCCGGTGCGACGGCGTTGACCCGAATGCCGTCGGCCACAAGATTTTCCGACAACGAGCGGGTAAAGGCGGTGATCGCCCCCTTGGTAGCGCTGTAGTCGAGCAGGATCGGCGCGCCCTTGTACATGGTTACGCTGGTGCAATTGACGATCGCCGCTCCGCTTTGCAGATGCGGCCGTGCGGCCTGCACCAGATAGAACATCGAGAAGATGTTGGTCTGGAAGGTGCGCTGCAACTGTTCGGCCGTGATCTCGGTCACGTTTTCATCGGGATGCTGCTCGCCGGCATTGTTGACCAGCACATCGAGCCGACCCCACTTTTCGATCACCGCATCGACGAGCCCCCGGCAGTGATCCGGATCGCCCAGGTCGCCAGCTGAAAGCAGGATCTCGGCGCCTTCGGCCTCGCAGGCGTCGCGCGTGATGCGCGCATCGTCATGTTCTTCGAGATAGGCGATCGCCACTTTCGCGCCTTCGCGGGCGAACAGCACGGCAGTGGCGCGACCGATGCCGCTATCGCCACCGGTAACGATCGCGACCTTTCCTGCAAGGCGCCCCGAACCGGGATAGCGGGGCTGCCACTGCGGCTTGCGATCCAGCGCACTTTCGTGCCCCGGCATGCGGGGCTCCTCGCTGGTTTGCTCTACGAATGCGGTATCGACATGTTGCGGGTCGGCCATGGGGAAAGCTCCTTTCCCCCAACCAACCGCGCGGCGCTGCCGGCTGTTCCGGCAACACGCCGCACGCAGGCATCAGCCCATGCCAAGCGCGGCCTTGTAGGTATCGAGGATGGTTTCCTGCTCGCTGCGCTCGTCGGGCTTCATCTTCCGCAGACGAATGATCTGGCGCATGATCTTGACGTCGTAGCCCACCGCCTTGGCCTCCGCGTAGACATCGCGAATATCGTCGGCGATGCCCTTCTTTTCTTCCTCGAGGCGTTCGATGCGCTCGATCAGCAGGCGCAGGCGGTCGTCGGTGGCTTCGGCCATTATCGGGTGTGCTCCGGTAAAATGAGAATCGGTTGGCGGCTCGATAGCCAGCCAGTCGTGCCGGGTGAAGGCGGCGACTCGTTCCTCCACGCGATTTTTCGGTTCAGGGGTTCTTCTTCAGGCTCGCTTCCATCCGCGCCAGCTGCTCCTCGGTGGCGGGTGACTGGCGGGTCGCCTTCCATTCGTCCTGTGGCATGCCATGGATCAGCTCGCGCGCTGCAGCCTTGTCTCCGCTATAGCCTGCATCGCGGATCCAGTCCGCCAGACAGTTGCGGCAAAAACCCGCCAGCCCCATCAGCTCGATATTCTGCGCGTCGTGCCGGTGGCGCAGGTGCCGGACGAGCCGCCGGAACGCTTCTGCCGCTACGGGATCGGGCAATTCGTCGAGCGGGTCCGGTGCATTCGTTGTCATGATCGTATCGTCCTTGCTTTGTCGCACACCGGTGCCATAGGCCATGTCCATGGCCATTTCCGCCCCCAAGCTCGATCCGCGCGGCCGCAAGGTCAAGATCCTTGCCACCGTCGGCCCCGCCAGCCGCTCGCCCGAAATGCTCGCGCGCCTGTTCAAGGCCGGGGTCGATGCCTTTCGCGTCAACATGAGCCACGGCGAACATGCCGACCATGCCCAGACGATCGAGACGATCCGCGCGCTCGAGAAGAAATTCATGCGGCCGATCGCGATCCTTGCCGATCTGCAGGGCCCCAAGCTGCGCGTCGGCAAGTTCAAGGACGGGCAGGCGGTCATCCGCCACTCGGGCCATTTCACGCTCGACCGCAATCCCGAGCCAGGTGACGAAACGCGCGTCGAACTGCCGCATCCCGAGCTTTTCGGCCTGCTCACCAAAGGCCAGCGGCTGCTGATCAACGACGGCAAGATCCGGCTCAAGGTGATCAGCGCCGACGAGAATGCGATCCATTGTTCGGCCGAGGTCGGCGGGGTCATCTCGGACCGCAAGGGTGTCAACGTCCCCGATGCCGAAGTGCCGATCCCCGCGCTGACCGACAAGGACCGCCGCGATCTCGCCTTCGCCGTTGCGCAGGGGGTCGACTGGATCGGCCTGTCCTTCGTCCAGCGCCCCGAAGACCTTGCCGAAGCCCGTCGCCTGATGGGCGGCTACGGCGCACTATGCGCCAAGATCGAGAAACCGATGGCGGTGCGCCGGCTCGACGAGATCATCGACATGAGCGATGGCATCATGGTCGCGCGCGGGGACCTCGGCGTCGAACTCGAACCGCAGGAAGTCCCCCCGCTGCAGAAGAAGATCGTCAATGCGACGCGGCTCAAGGGCAAGCCGGTGATCGTCGCGACGCAAATGCTCGAGAGCATGATCGAGAGCCCCGCCCCGACCCGCGCGGAAGTCTCCGATGTGGCCAATGCGGTCTATGACGGGGCGGACTGCGTCATGCTGAGCGCGGAAACCGCGGCGGGCGACTGGCCCGAAGAGGCGGTCACCATCATGCACCGCATCGCGCGGCAGGTCGAAACCGACGAATCCTATCTCGAACGCGTGCGCTTCCTAGATACGCCGCCCGACGCCACCACCGCCGATGCGCTGGCGCATGCGTGCATGACCGTGGCCGACACGGTGCCGGTCAGCGCGATCACCGTATTCACCGGTTCGGGTTCGACCGCACGCCGCGTCGCGCGCGAGCGGCCGAGCGTTCCGATGCTCGTGCTGACGCCGAGCATGAAGACCGCACGACGCCTGGGGCTGTTGTGGGGCGCGCATGCCGTGGCAACCAAGGACATCGGCAGCTTCGAAGAGATGATCGCCAAGGGCAAGCGGATGGCGCTGCGCCACGGCTTCGGCCAGGCGGGCAGCAAGCTGATCGCGCTCGCCGGGGTCCCCTTCGGCACTCCGGGATCGACCAATCTGCTGCATGTCGTCCCCGTGAGCGGCGACGAGCTGGAGAAGCACGGCGGCTGAATTGAAGCGGGCGAGCGCCGATGGCACTCGCCCGCCAATGCGCCTGCGGCTCGTTCAGCCGGCCATCGCAAACCACGCTATCGCGCCCAGCAACAGCACGCTGCCGCACACGATCGCGATCACGTCCACCAAGCCGAGCTTGTCGATATGATCGGCGCGGAAAGCGCGGTAGCGGCTGCGCAATTCGTCCTTGCTCGACAGGCTGGCAACTTCGAAGGCCGAGGCCTCCTTGGTGAACCAGCGCTTGAGCTCGGCCAGTTCGGCCTCGGCAAGTTCCGGGTAGCGCGAAAGCAGCGCCTCGACGCGGTCGAAGCGATCGTGAACGGCATGCGCGCCGTCGTCATGAATTGTCATGGGATATGTCCTGTCTGAATGGGAAGCGCGCGCCCGCAGGGGCGCGATGCGATTCAGGACAGGTGTGGCGGTCCCCGCGGTGCGGCGATCGAACGCGACGGAGGACGCAGCGGCGGGCCGCGGACACGATGGGCGGCCCAGCGCTCGCGCATGCCGGGCACGGCGGCCACGGCGACCAACGCGAGTTGTGTGGTGGCAGCGGGCCGTTCGTCGGGACAGGGCGCGGCAACCGTGCAGACCAGCCCCGCTTCGCCTTCGCGCGGCGGCAAGGTGACCTCGGCCGTCGCCGCGCTGAACACGGGCCCCCGCCCGCGGTCGAGCGAGATCGGCTGATGCGGCAGCGCCTGTGCGCACAGCACCGCCAGCAGCAACGCGGCGAATACGCGCAGGGGCCAGCGATGGAGGGCGGCGGACATGGCGCGCAAGCTAGGGTCTGGGAACAGGCGCTACAAGAGCGCGCGGCGCTGTTTCATGATGCGCTTGCCGCGCGCATCGACCAGCCGGAACGCCTTGAACACCGCGAAGCCCGGGTCGGTCCGCCCCTCGTGGCCGAGCAGCCAGATCTGCTGGTAGAACCAGTAGATCCCCGCAAAGCCGTTGATCGCCTTGATCGTCTGGAACCGTTTCAGGAAGCCCAGCCAATCGGGCAGGAGATCGAGGCGGTCCTCGTAGCGGGCCAGTTCGGGAGCCCCCTCGAGCAAGCGGGCGGGCGCATCGGTATCGACGCATAGCGGCCGCCCCAGCCCGATCACATCGGCAGCACCGCTCGCGAGCGCCTGCTCCATCGCATGGCGGGTGCGAAAGCCGCCCGTGACCATGAGCGGGACCGAGACCTCGGCCTGCATCGCCTTGGCGAAATCGACGAAATAGGCCTCGCGCGCCGCTGTCGAACGAGCGATCGGCTGCTCGTCGATTGCCTCCTGTCCCTCCACACCGAGCAGTCGCGGCTGTTCGTAAGTGCCGCCAGAGATCTCGATCAGGTCGACCGAAGCCGCCTCGAGCCATTTGACGACCTGCAGGCTGTCACCGAAATCGAAGCCGCCCTTCTGGAAATCGGCGCTGTTGAGTTTGACCGAAACGGGAAAGCCCGGCCCGACCGCCGCACGCACTGCGGCGACGATTTCCAGCAGAAACCGCGCGCGGTTCTCGAGGCTGCCACCATATTCGTCGGTCCGCAGGTTCACGCGCGGCGAGAGGAATTGCGACACGAGATAGCCATGCGCCCCATGTACCTGCACGCCGGTGAACCCGGCCTCCTTGCAGGCGCGCGCGGCCACCGCCCAGCGATCGACCAGATCGGCGATCTCGGCCCTCGTCAGCGGCACGGGCTTGCCGAACTGGCCACCGGGCAGCGCCAGCTGGACGTCGGAAGACGATCTGGGGTGCGGGTTGACGACCTTCTGCGTCTGGCGGCCGCCATGGCTGATCTGCGCCCAGAAGTGGTTGCCCGCCCGCGTCGCCGCCTTCGCCCAGTCCGCCAGCCGGGCCTTCATGTCCGCATCGGGTTCGGTCTCGATCACCACATTGCCGGGGCGTTCAAGATGATCGCGATCGACGATGATATTGCCCGACAGCAACATGCCCGCGCCGCCATCAGACCAGATGCCATAAAGCCGTTCGAGCTCGGGTGTCGGCCGGCCATCGGGCGTGGCCAGCCCTTCAGTCATTGCCGCCTTGGAAATGCGGTTGGGAAGAACCGCCCCGCAGGGCAGTTCAAGCGTGCTTGCCAGCGTGACATTCATCCGCAGTCCCCCTCCTATGCTCGCGCGGCAGCCTCCAACCGCTCGCGCGCGCGTGCTTCGCCGATCAACGGCAGCAACTCGCCCATGTCGGGCCCGTGGTCCATTCCCGTCAAGGCTTGGCGAAGAGGCAGGAACAGCGCCTTGCCCTTGCGTCCGGTCGATTCCTTCAACGCTGAGGTGAGCGCACGCCACGGATCTTCGCCCCAGCCGAGCTGCCGCGCCGCCTCGGCAAGATAGGCGCGGTCCTCCTCCGAGAACTCGCGGCTGTCGATCGGGCCGGTCACCAGCCGCCACCATTCACCGGCCTCGGCGACATGCGCCAGATTGGGTCGGATCGCGTGCCAGCCCGCCGCGTCCATCCCCGCGGGCAGCCGGTCGGAAACCGCCTCAAATTCCATCTGGTGGACCAGTGCGGCGTTGATCCTCTCGAGCTCGGCATCGTCGAATTTCGCCGGAGCGCGGCCGAAGGTCGAGAGATCGAAAGTATCGAGCAAGGCGCCTCGGTCGGCGATCGGTTCGACGGGCAGCGAAGTGCCTAGCCGTGCCAGCAGCGCAACGATCGCCTGTGGTTCGATGCCGCGATCGCGCAGCGCATCGCAGCCAAGCGATCCGAGACGCTTCGACAGCTTGCCTTCCTTGCCCACAAGCAACGCCTCATGCGCGAAGCGCGGGATGCTCTGCTGCGTATCCGCCGCAGCTATCAATGCGTCGAACATCTGGATCTGGACCGCGGTATTGCTGACGTGATCTTCGCCCCGCAACACATGGGTGATGCCCATCTCGAGATCGTCGACTGCGCTGGGCAGCATGTACAGCCAGCTGCCGTCAGCGCGCCGGATCACCGGATCGGACAATTGTGCCGGATCGAATTTCTGCGTCCCTCGCACGCCGTCTTCCCAGGTAATGGGTGCGTCGTGGTCGAGCTTGAAACGCCAATACGGGGCGATGCCTTCGGCTTCCTTGGCCGCGCGCCCGGCGTCATCGAGTTCGAGCGCGCCACGATCGTAGATCGGCGGGAGGCCGCGACCGAGGCGGATCTTGCGCTTGAGTTCGAGTTCCTGCTGGGTTTCGTAGCAGGGATAGACGCGACCTTCCGCCTGCAGCTTGGCGAATGCCGCGTCGTAGTGAGCCAGCCGCGCGGACTGGCGTTCCTCGCCGTCGGGGGCGATCCCAAGCCAGGCGAGATCGGCGCGGATCGCCTCGACATAATCCTCGCGGCTGCGTTCCGCATCGGTATCGTCGATACGCAACAGGAACCGGCCGCCGGCCTGTTTGGCCAGCATCCAGTTGTGCAGGGCGGTGCGGATATTGCCGACATGGAGCCGCCCGGTAGGCGATGGAGCGAAGCGCGTGACGATGGTCATGCCCGCGCCGATAGCCTGTGCCACCCCGCTTGGCGAGAGGTCAGCCGGCCTCGCGCCCGCGACGCCGCAACACTGCCTCGCGGGCCTTGCGGTAATCGAGAATGCCGCTGGCCTCGCCGTGCATCGCCGCTTCCACCGCATCGGGGGTCGCGAAATTCTCCCCCGGCACCGGTTCGCAGATCAGATAGCCCTGCGCCTCCTGGCAGCCGAGCTTGCGCAACAGGTCGAGCTGCGCGCGCGTTTCCACGCCCTCGGCTGTCGCCGCCATGCCCAGGGCATCGGCCAGCCGCGTGATGCTCGACACGATCGCCTGATTGTCCGCCGATTGCTCGATGTCCTCGACGAAATCCTTGTCGATCTTGATCCGGTCGAACGGGAACCGCCGGAGATAGCTGAGCGAGGAATAGCCAATGCCGAAATCGTCGAGCGCGATCTTGGTACCCAGTTCGCGCAGCTTTTCGAGATTGGCGCCGCAGACACTGCCCTTCTGCATCAGCACATGCTCGGTGATCTCGAATTCCACGCGGCCCGGGTCGAACCCATGCGCATGAATCGCGCGCGCCACCACATCGACGAGATGCGGACTGCGCACCTGCGTGGGCGAAAGGTTGATCGCAATGCGGAAATCTCCGTCCCACGTCGCGGTCTCGCGCAGCGCCTGGCCGATCACCCATTCGCCGATCGGGACGATCAGCCCGGTCTCCTCGGCCACTCCGAGGAATTCATCGGGGCGCACCACGCCGCGCTGCGGATGATACCAGCGCAGGAGCGCTTCGTATCCGCCGACTTCGCCCGAATCGAGATCGATCACCGGCTGGTAGTGGATATTGAGCTGGTCGCGCGCCACCGCCTCGCGCAGATCGGTCTCGATCTCGCGACGATCGCGCGCCTTGCGGTCCATCGCCTGATCGTAGAGCGCAATCGTATCGCGGCCCTTGTCCTTGGCAGCGAACAGCGCGAGATCCGCGCAACGCATCAGTTCTTCTGCATCGCAGCGCTCTTCCGGACAGCGGGCGATGCCGATGCTGCCGGAAATGCGATAGGTCTGCCCGTCCAGTTCGAACGGTTCGCGGATCACCGCCAAGAACCGGTGCGCGCGTTCGATAAGCATCCCCGCCCCCGCGCGCGTTTCGAGCAATATGGCAAACTCATCGCCGCCCAGCCGCGCCACCAGGTCGTGTCCGCGCACCTCCTGCTCGAGGCGCGTGCCGACCTCGCGCAGCAGCCGGTCGCCGAGCAGGTGTCCACGCGTGTCGTTGACTGCCTTGAAGTCGTCGAGATCGAGATAGAAAAGCACCACGCTGCGCGCCTGCTCTTCCTGCGCCAGCGCGGCGCGCAGGCGATCGTTGAAGAGGTAGCGATTGGCGAGCCCGGTGAGATTGTCGTAATGCGCCATGAAGGCGACGCGATCCTCGGTTACCCGATCTCCGGTCACATCGCGCGCCACGCCGCTCATCCGTCCGTCGCTGCGCGGGCGGGCCGACAATTTCCAGTAGCGGATTGCATCTTCCGCCGGCACCTTGACCACGAGATCGCGGAACCGGTTCCGGTCGCGCAGATGACTGGCGAGCCTGTCGCGATCCTCGCCAGGCAGGAACAGGTCGATCAGCGGCATGTCTTCGAGCGACTGCGCCGGTCGGTCCGCTGCCATGGCAAATCTCGCCGATACGTCGCGCAACCGCCCCTCGCGATTGACAGTCCAGAGCCAGTCGGAAGACTGCTCCTCGTAGTCGTGCAGCAGCATGCGCACAGTACCCGCGGACTCGCGGCGGGCGATCTCGGCCTCGGCACCCGCCAGTGCCTGGCGGTCCTGTGCGCGGACCGATCCGGCAAGTGCCAGTGCGTATATCGCCAGCAGGATCAGCGCCGGCCAGCCGGCCCACCCGGCCTGGATCACCGTGGCAGCGGACATCGCCAGCGAGAGCGCCACGATATGCACTCCCGCAGAAGATGGCGAAGTGCGATGGACCAGCACTGCGGCGCTGAGAATTGCCATGGAAATCACCGCGAGCACCGCCGCGGCAAGCCCGGTGGCCACTGTCGCGAGATAGGGGAAGACGAAAGCCCAGGTCAGCGCCCCCGCGCCCTTGGCCAGCATCAAGCGATGCCATTGCCGATCGAGCTGCCCGAGCGGCGCCGTTGCCGGATCGATACGCCCAGCGAGCATGCCGGTGAGTACAAGCCAGAACAGTTGCAGCGCGGCCCAGGCCCCAAGTATCATGACGGGGACCAGATCATAGAACATGTAGATCAGCGCGGCGGCGGATCCCAGCGTCGGCACGAAAGCCAGGCGCGTGCCGGTGATGAAATCTTCAAGGCGCCGCGACAGCAGCAACCGCGCCACGTCGTCTGCGGTGGCGCTTTCCTCTTTTTTCGCGTGCGATTGAGTGGCGTGTTCAGCCATCTCTGCGAAGTCCCCCGGATACGATCGCCGCTGGGCGAACTCGAGTGGTTACCCCGCCTCTTACAATATGGAAAGTCGATCGATGCACGACCGGGAAATATTGGGCAAAGCGAAAGTATTATAGGCAAACAAAAGGCCCCGCCGGATGGTTCCGACGGGGCCTTTTCATTTACACTGAAGCGTGGGGTCGGGGGCTTATTCGCCGTCCTTCGCTTCGTCATTGAGGTAATCGCCAGCATCGGCATCGGTGCCATGCGCTTCACCTTCCATCGTCGCCAGCGGATCGTCGCCGATTGCGGCTTCGGGACCCTGTGCGAGTTCGGCTTCGTGCTCTTCCTCGGCCGTATTGGCAGCGATGATGGCTTCCTGCGCCTTCTTCCACTGTGCGCGGAGTGCAGCGTCGCGGCTCGAAGCGGTGATCCGCATGCGGTTCATGCCCGCGCCGGTACCGGCGGGGATGAGACGGCCCACGATCACGTTTTCCTTCAGACCGACCAGCGTGTCCTTCTTTCCTTCGACCGCAGCCTGCGTGAGCACGCGCGTGGTCTCTTGGAACGAAGCGGCCGAGATGAACGAACGCGTCTGCAGCGAAGCCTTAGTGATGCCGAGCAGGATCGGGGTGCCCTTGGCGGGCTCCTTGTTCTTGCCCAGCTTCGCGTTGGTTTCGTTGAGTTCCTCGAGGTCGACCTGTTCGCCGGGCAGCAGCACGGTGTCGCCACCATCGGTGATCTCGACCTTCTGCAGCATCTGGCGAACGATCACCTCGATGTGCTTGTCGTTGATCTTCACGCCCTGCAGTCGATAGACTTCCTGAATCTCGTTGACGAGATACTCGGCGAGCGCCTCGACCCCGAGAACCTCAAGGATGTCGTGTGGGTTCGGCGAACCGGAAATCAGGGTGTCCCCCTTCTTCACGAAGTCGCCTTCCTGCACGTCGATCACCTTGGTCTTGGGGATCAGGTACTCGACTGCATCACCTTCCTCCGGCACGATCGCGATCTTGCGCTTCGCCTTGTATTCGCGAACGAATTCGATCTTGCCCGAAATCTTGGCGATGACCGCATTGTCCTTCGGCAGGCGTGCCTCGAACAGTTCGGCCACACGCGGCAGACCGCCGGTAATGTCACGGGTCTTGGCAGCTTCGCGTGAAGCACGCGCGAGGATGTCGCCAGCCTCGACCTGCTGGCCGTCCTCGACCGACAGTGTGGTGCCCGGAGCGAGCATGTAGCGCGCCGCTTCGGTCTCGTCGCCCGCGTCGTTGAACAGGGTCAGGCGCGCACGCAGGTCCTCGTTCTTCTTGCGGCCCGACGTCTTGACCTCGGTGACGACACGCTGGGCGATGCCGGTGGCATCGTCGACGCGCTCTTCCATGGTCGTGCCGTCGACGAGGTCCTGGTAACGCACCACGCCCGATTGCTCGGTGATGATCGGCAGGCTGAACGGATCCCATTCGGCCAGGCGATCGCCTTCCTTCACCTTCGCGCCATCCTTGTGCATCAGCACGGTACCGTAGGGCACCTTGTGGATCTCGCGCTCGCGGCCTTCTGCGTCGATCACCGCCAGTTCGCCATTGCGGGCGAGCGACAGGATACGACCCTTCTTGTCGGTGATGGTGGGCATGTCGCGATAGACGACCTTGCCGTCCGACACGGCTTCGAGATGCGAAGTCTCGTTGAGCTGTGCGGCACCGCCGATGTGGAAGGTACGCATGGTCAGCTGCGTGCCGGGCTCACCGATCGACTGCGCGGCGATGACGCCGACAGCTTCACCGATGTTGACCGGCGTACCACGCGCGAGGTCACGCCCGTAGCACTTGGCGCAGACGCCCTGCTGGGCTTCGCAGACCAGCGGCGAGCGGATCTTTGCGACCTGCACTTCGGCTTCCTCGATGACCTTGATCATCGGCTCGTCGAGCAGCGTGCCCGCCGGAGCGATGACTTCGTCGGTCGCCGCGTTGACAATGTCCTCGGCCACGGTGCGGCCCAGGATACGTTCGCCGAGCGAAGCGATGACGCTGCCGCCCTGCACGATGGCACGCATGTCGAGCGAGTTCTCGGTCTTGCAGTCCTCGACGACGATCGTGCAGTCCTGCGACACGTCGACGAGACGACGGGTCAGGTATCCCGAGTTCGCGGTCTTCAGCGCGGTATCCGCGAGGCCCTTGCGGGCGCCGTGGGTCGAGTTGAAGTATTCAAGGACGTTGAGGCCTTCCTTGAAGTTCGAGATGATCGGGTTCTCGATGATCTCACCCGAGGGCTTGGCCATCAGGCCACGCATGCCGGCCAGCTGCTTCATCTGTGCCGGGCTACCACGCGCGCCCGAGTGGGCCATCATGTAGATCGAGTTGATCTCGGCCTGGACGCCGTCCTCGCCGATCGGGCGGGCCTTGATCTTCTCCATCATCGCGTCGGCCACCTGGTCGCCGCAACGGCTCCAGGCGTCGATCACCTTGTTGTACTTTTCCTGCTGCGTGATCAGGCCGTCCTGATACTGCTGCTCGTAATCGGCGACCATGTTCTTGGTCGTTTCGACCATTGCGATCTTCTCTTCGGGAATGATCATGTCATCCTTGCCGAAGGAAATGCCGGCCTTGAACGCGTGGCGGAAGCCCAGCGCCATGATGGCGTCGGCGAACAGCACCGTGTCCTTCTGGCCGGTGTGACGATAGACCTCGTCGATGACGTCGGCGATGTCCTTCTTGGTCAGCAGGCGGTTGACGATGTCGAAGGGAACCTTGTGGTTCTTCGGCAGGCATTCGCCGATCAGCATGCGTCCGGCGGTGGTTTCGAACCGCTTCATGACAATGTTGCCGTCCTCGTCGGCCTGCGGGACACGGGCGAGGACCTTGGTGTGCAGCGACACCTGCTTGGTTTCCAGCGCCTGGTGCACCTCGGCCATGTCCGAGAACATGGGCAGCTTCTCGACCTTGTTGCCGTCGCTGTCCTCGGTGAATTCGGGCGTCTTCTCCTGCCGCTCCATCGAGAGGTAGTAGAGGCCGAGCACCATGTCCTGCGACGGCACGATGATCGGCTTGCCGTTGGCGGGCGAGAGGATGTTGTTGGTCGACATCATCAGCACGCGCGCTTCCAGCTGTGCCTCGAGGCTCAGCGGGACGTGGACGGCCATCTGGTCACCGTCGAAGTCGGCGTTGAAGGCGGCGCAGACCAGCGGGTGCAGCTGGATCGCCTTGCCTTCGATCAGCACGGGCTCGAAGGCCTGGATGCCGAGGCGGTGAAGCGTAGGCGCGCGGTTCAGGAGGACCGGGTGTTCGCGGATGACTTCGTCCAGGATGTCCCAGACTTCCTTGCGTTCCTTCTCGACCCACTTCTTCGCCTGCTTGAGCGTCATGCTCAGACCCTTGGCGTCGAGGCGCGCGTAGATGAACGGCTTGAACAGCTCGAGCGCCATCTTCTTGGGCAGGCCGCACTGGTGCAGCTTGAGTTCGGGACCCGTCACGATGACCGAACGGCCCGAATAGTCGACGCGCTTGCCCAGAAGGTTCTGGCGGAAGCGGCCCTGCTTGCCCTTGAGCATGTCGGACAGCGACTTCAGCGGGCGCTTGTTGGCACCCGTGATGACGCGGCCGCGGCGGCCGTTGTCGAACAGCGCGTCAACCGATTCCTGCAGCATGCGCTTTTCGTTGCGCACGATGATGTCGGGCGCGCGCAGTTCCATCAGGCGCTTCAGGCGGTTGTTGCGGTTGATGACTCGGCGATAGAGATCGTTGAGATCCGAGGTCGCGAAGCGGCCACCGTCGAGCGGCACCAGCGGGCGCAGTTCGGGCGGGATGACCGGCACGACCTCGAGGATCATCCATTCGGGGCGGTTGCCCGATTCGATGAAGCTTTCGACGACCTTGAGGCGCTTGATGATCTTGGCGGGCTTGAGCTTCGACTTGGTGGTCGCGAGCTCTTCGAGAAGGTCTTCCTTTTCCTGCTCGAGATCGAGATCCATCAGCATGGTCTTGACCGCTTCGGCACCGATCGCGGCGCTGAAGGCATCTTCGCCATACTCGTCCTGCGCTTCGAGCAGTTCATCCTCGGTGAGGAGCTGGAACTTCTCGAGCGGGGTCAGGCCCGGCTCGGTGACGATGTAGCTTTCGAAATAGAGCACGCGCTCGAGCTGCTTCAATTGCATGTCGAGCAGCAGGCCGATGCGCGAGGGCAGCGACTTGAGGAACCAGATATGCGCGACCGGCGCAGCCAGTTCGATGTGGCCCATGCGTTCGCGGCGGACCTTGGTCACGGTCACTTCGACGCCGCACTTCTCGCAGACGACGCCCTTGTACTTCATGCGCTTGTACTTGCCGCACAGGCATTCGTAATCCTTCACCGGACCGAAGATGCGCGCACAGAACAGGCCGTCACGTTCGGGCTTGAACGTGCGGTAGTTGATCGTTTCGGGCTTCTTGATCTCGCCGAAGCTCCACGAGCGGATGCGCTCGGGGCTGGCGATGCCGATCTGGATCTCGTCGAAGGTTTCGGGCTTCGCGAGCTGGTTGGTGAATTTGGTCAGTTCGTTCATGACTTATTCCCTTGGCGGGTGAATTCCTTGTGGGCGGTGGTGGGGAGCGAAATCGCTCCCCTATTCCGCCGCGATCGCGAGACCGTCGTCGTCCTCGTCGTCGGCCAGCGACTTGAGTTCGACATTGAGGCCCAGGCTGCGCATTTCCTTGACGAGCACGTTGAAGCTCTCGGGAATGCCCGCCTCGAAGGTGTCGTCGCCCTTGACGATCGCTTCATAGACCTTGGTACGACCGATCACGTCGTCCGACTTCACGGTGAGGATTTCCTGCAGCGTGTAGGCGGCACCGTAGGCCTGGAGCGCCCAGACCTCCATTTCCCCGAAGCGCTGGCCGCCGAACTGCGCCTTACCGCCCAGCGGCTGCTGGGTGACGAGGCTGTAGGGGCCGATCGAACGGGCGTGGATCTTGTCGTCGACGAGGTGGTGCAGCTTGAGCATGTAGATGATGCCAACGGTGACCTTGCGGTCGAAGGCTTCACCCGTGCGCCCGTCGAACAGCACCGACTGGCCCGAGCTGTGCAGCCCGGCCTTTTCGAGCTCGATCGTGACATCGCCTTCGCGCGCGCCGTCGAACACCGGCGTACCCATCGGCACGCCCGCGGTCAGATTGCCCGCCAGTTCGACGATCTCCGCGGTCGAGCGCTGCTCGATCGCGTCGTGATACTCGTCGCCATAAACCTCCTTAAGGCGATCGATGACCGCTTCGGGGGGCTTGGCCTGCGCGTAGTCCTGCGCTGCATCGGGGTTGGCACGCTTCCACTCCTCGAGCTGCTCGCCGATCTGGTGGCCCAGATTGCGCGCGGCCATGCCGAGGTGCGTTTCGAAGATCTGCCCGACGTTCATGCGCGAGGGCACGCCCAGCGGGTTGAGCACGATATCGACCGGGGTCCCGTCTTCGAGGAACGGCATGTCCTCGACCGGCAGGATGCGGCTGATGACGCCCTTGTTGCCGTGACGGCCGGCCATCTTGTCGCCCGGCTGCAGCTTGCGCTTCACCGCGACAAAGACCTTGACCATCTTGAGCACGCCCGGGGCGAGTTCGTCGCCGCGTTCGAGCTTTTCCTTACGGTCTTCGAACTTCTCGTCGATGAACTTGACGGCTTCGTCATACTGCGACTTCACCGCTTCGAGCTGGGTCTGGCGACCATCGTCGGCAACGGCGAACTTGAACCACTCGTGCTTGTCGACGCTTTCGAGCACCTCGTCGGTGATCTCGGTGCCCTTCTTGACGCCCTTGGGCGCTGCCGAAGCGGTCTGGCCGAGCAGCATGTCGCGCAGGCGGTTGTAGGTCGCGCGGTTGAGAATGGCGCGTTCGTCGTTCGAGTCCTTGCGGAGGCGTTCGATTTCCTCGTTCTGGATCGCGCGCGTACGGTCGTCGATCTCGATACCGTGACGGTTGAACACGCGCACTTCGACGACAGTCCCGGCAACGCCCGGCGGCAGGCGGAGCGAGGTGTCGCGCACATCGCTGGCCTTTTCGCCGAAGATGGCGCGCAGAAGCTTTTCTTCCGGCGTCATCGGGCTTTCGCCCTTGGGCGTGATCTTGCCGCAGAGGATGTCGCCCGGGTGCACTTCGGCGCCGATGTAGACGATGCCCGCTTCGTCGAGGTTGCGCAGCGCTTCTTCGCCGACATTGGGAATGTCGCGCGTGATGTCCTCGGGCCCGAGCTTGGTGTCGCGCGCCATGACTTCGAATTCCTCGATGTGGATCGAGGTGAAGACGTCGTCCTTAACGATGCGCTCGGAGATGAGGATACTATCCTCGTAGTTGTAGCCGTTCCAGGGCATGAAGGCCACGAGGCTGTTGCGACCCAGGGCGAGCTCGCCGAGATCGGTCGAGGGACCGTCGGCGATGATGTCGCCCGGCTCGACCGTTTCCCCGACCTTCACCAGCGGACGCTGGTTGATGCAGGTGTCCTGGTTCGAACGCTGGAACTTCTGCAGCGTGTAGATGTCGACGCCCGACTGGCCGGGTTCGACATCGCCGATCGCACGGATGACGATACGCGTTGCGTCGACCTGGTCGACGATGCCGCCGCGGGTCGCCGCGATGGCCGCGCCCGAATCGCGCGCAACGGTTTCTTCCATGCCAGTACCGACCCAGGGCGCTTCGGCCTTGACCAGCGGCACGGCCTGGCGCTGCATGTTCGAGCCCATCAGCGCGCGGTTGGCGTCATCGTTTTCCAGGAACGGAATGAGCGATGCCGCGACCGAAACGAGCTGCTTGGGGCTGACATCCATCAGCGTGATGGTTTCGCGCGGCGCCATCAGGTTGTCGCCGTCGTGACGCGCTGAAACCAGTTCCTCGACGAAGGAGCCATCCTCGGTGAGGTCGGCCGAAGCCTGCGCCACCGTGTGCTTCTGCTCTTCCATCGCCGAAAGATAGACCACCTCGTCGGTGACCTTACCGTCGACGACCTTGCGATATGGCGTTTCGATGAAGCCGTACTTGTTCACCCGGGCGAAGGTCGACAGCGAGTTGATCAGACCGATGTTCGGGCCTTCGGGCGTTTCGATCGGGCAGATACGGCCATAGTGCGTCGGGTGGACGTCGCGGACTTCGAAGCCAGCGCGTTCGCGGGTGAGACCACCCGGGCCAAGCGCCGAAACGCGGCGCTTGTGGGTGACTTCCGACAGCGGGTTGGTCTGGTCCATGAACTGCGAAAGCTGGCTGGAGCCGAAGAATTCGCGGACCGCGGCAACCGCCGGCTTCGCATTGATCAGGTCGTTGGGCATGACGGTCGACACGTCGACCGAGCTCATGCGCTCCTTGACCGCGCGCTCCATGCGCAGCAGGCCGACGCGATACTGGTTTTCGAGCAGTTCGCCGACCGAACGCACGCGGCGATTGCCGAGGTTGTCGATATCGTCGACGTCGCCCTTGCCGTCCTTGAGGTCGACCAGTTCCTTGACGACCGCGAGGATGTCTTCCTTGCGCAGCGTGGTAACGGTATCCTCGGCGTCGAGTTCGAGACGCATGTTGAGCTTGACGCGGCCGACTGCCGAAAGGTCGTAGCGCTCGCCATCGAAGAACAGGCCCTCGAACAGGGCTTCGGCGGTTTCCTTGGTCGGCGGCTCACCCGGGCGCATGACCTTGTAGATCGCCTCGAGACCCTCATCGCGGTTCTCGGCCTTGTCGACCTTGAGCGTGTTGCGGATCCAGGGACCGGTGCTGACATGGTCGATGTCGAGCAGTTCCATCGCATCGATGCCGGCGGCATCGAGCACTTCGAGGTTCTCGGCCGAGACCTCGTCGCCCGCCTCGATGTAGATGCGGCCGGTCTTCTCGTCGATCATGTCACGCGACGCATAGCGGCCGAAGATTTCCTCGGTCGGAAGCAGAAGCGTTTCGAGACCGTCCTTGGCCGCCTTGTTGGCTGCGCGCGGGCTGATCTTCTGGCCGGCGGGGAACACTTCCTCGCCGGTGGCAGCGTCGACCAGCGGGAAGGCCGGCTTCTGGCCGCGCCAGTTTTCGGCGACGAAGGGAATGTTCCAGCCTTCGCCCTGCTTGCCGGTGGCACGCTTCCAGGTGACAGTGTCGTAGAAATGCGCGAGGATATCCTCGCTATCGAGGCCAAGGGCATAAAGCAGCGCGGTGACCGGCAGCTTGCGCTTGCGGTCGATACGCACGTTGACGATGTCCTTGGCGTCGAATTCGAAATCGAGCCAACTGCCGCGGTACGGAATGATGCGGGCCGCGAAGAGGAGCTTGCCCGAGGAGTGCGTCTTGCCGCGGTCGTGGTCGAACAGGACACCCGGCGAACGGTGCATCTGCGACACGATGACGCGTTCGGTGCCGTTGATGATGAAGGTGCCGTTGCCCGTCATCAGGGGCATGTCGCCCATGTAGACGTCCTGCTCCTTGATATCGAGCACCGAACGGGTTTCGGTTTCCTGGTCGACCTCGAACACGATCAGGCGCAGCGTGACCTTCATCGGCGCAGCGTAAGTGATCCCGCGCTGGCGGCATTCGACGATGTCGTATTTGGGCGCTTCGAGTTCGTAATGGACGAAATCGAGTTCGGCGGTACCGGCGAAGTCGCGGATCGGGAAGACCGAGCGCAGCGTCTTTTCGAGGCCGGAGACGTAATCGATTTCCTTGTTCGAGCGCAGGAACTGTTCGTAGCTCTCGCGCTGCACCTCGATCAGGTTCGGCATGTCGACGACTTCGTGGATGTCGCCGAAAATCTTGCGGATGCGGCGCTTCGCCGTACCCTGCGCATTTGCTCCACGGGTCTTCTTGGGAGCCTTCGCCTTGGTAGCCATAAGGGGTAGTTACCTCTTCTCGTGTGCGCCGGCGGCTGCGCGGACAGCGCCGGAAATTCGTGTCTCATGCGCGTGAGATCCATGGCCGAGACGCGAAAAGGCCGCAGCCTGGGCACACCTGTCCGGTGGCTTGCTGCAGCTTCTCAAGCGTCGCGATTATGGAAACGCCGCTTCCATCCTGTGCCCGATTCCCGCGCATGAATCGGACTCGCTCGAAGCGTGCGGTCGCCGCGGCATGTAGGGTTTGCCGGAGCCGCTGTCAAACGCGGAGTAGCGGTTGGCGGACGCGCAGCAACGGATCACTCGCGCGCCCGTGCGCTCCACATCATGCGCTCGATCCGCCAGTAGCCGGCATCGTCGGGGCGCGCGTGGATTATGTAATGACCCTCTTGCGCAATACGCCTGCCGTTCGACACGAACGCGATCTTGCTGTGACCGGTGATCGCCGCCAGCGCCTCCGCCCCCTCGACCGCCAGCGTCTCGTGCTCGATATATTCGATCTCGGTGGGCGAGAAATCCTCGGCGAACCAGTATGCGCGCAATTCCTCGATCCCGTTGAGCGGCGCCCGTCCGCGTCCCGGATAAACCACGACGTCGGGCGCAAAGAGCGAGAGCAGCGCTTCGGACCGCGTCGCGCCGTCGGGATCGAGCCACGCTTTCACATAGGCGGTGTCGAGAGCATGCAGCGCGGCGCGATCGCCCGACGTCAACGCCCCGCCGTTAAGCGGCTCGCTATCGAGCGGCACGGTAGCCTCCTGAGCCGAACAGGCTCCAAGCAAGGCAGCCGCCATCACTAGCGCAAAGCGCTGCATTCAAGTTCTCCTACGACCCGCGCCAGTGCTGCCCGCGCCCTTCTCGGGACGCGACCCTTCTTCCACCAATGGCATGCCTCAAACTGCGAACGGTTTGCAAACCAAGATTTATTGAGTCTCGATATTATCGATTGACGATAAATCTGATGGACGATATATCGATATTCGATAAGGGAGTGCGAAGCGATGTTTTCCGCCATCATTACCGGCCTCAAACTGGCCAACTGGCTCAACTGGATCGTGGCGATCGTGCTGACCGGCTTTTTCGCGCTGCTGCTTGCCGATGCAGGCGGAGTGCGCGCCGAAATCCTGGCGGGCCGCGGCGAAGCATCGCGCGAGGCCACGCGCCTGTACCTATATACGGTCCTGTCCATCGTGCCGCCGACCGCCATCGCCGTTCACATGTTGCTGACCCGGCTGGTCGCCCTGGTCCGCGATGCCGCTGCGGGCATGGCCTTCACCACCGCCAACGCCGTTCGGCTGCGCATGATGGGCTGGGCCTTGCTCGCCATCAACATCGCGGACCTTGTCTACGGCTGGGTATCGATCCGCGCGAGCGAGGCTAGCGGCGAATATTATGGCTGGTCATTGTCGCTGACCGGCTGGGTGGCCGTACCCCTGCTGTTCGTGCTTGCCCATGTGTTCCGCGAAGGCGCGGCAATGCGGCAAGACCTCGAGGGGACGGTCTGATGGCAGGCACCATCCCCCCGCCGATCGAGGTGCGGCTCGATGAATTGCTGCGCGAGCGCGGCATGACCTTGACCGAACTGTCCGACCGGATCGGCCTGACGCTGGCCAATCTGTCGATCCTCAAGACTGGCAAGGCCAAGGCTATCCGTTTCACCACGCTCGAGGCGATCTGCCGCGAGCTCGACTGCCAGCCGGGCGACCTGCTGCATTATACCGACCAAGGGGACCCCGAGCGATGAGCACTTTCCTGACCGAGTTCCGAGCAGTCCATGCGCGCAGCCTGGCATTTGCTGCCGCATTGCCCCTCGTTGCTGCGGTGCCGCTGGTGGCCGAATTCGTCCAGCACGTGGTCGAGATGCGGATCGGGATGTATGCCAGCCCCGATGCGGCAGAAGCCACTGCCGACAACGCCCAGCGGCTGAATTTCGGCTTCGCCAAGGTGATCGCGCTGTCCCTGCCTGCCTACTTCTTCTTCCGCTGGCTGCATTCGGGTGGGGCGAGCGACTTTGCCACGCGCATCGAAGGTCGTGCCGCAAGCCTGTTCGCACTGGTCCTTTCATTGCAGGCGCTGCTCGCATGGCTGAGCCTGTTCGTCTGGACCGATGGCCCGATGGGCATCGGTTTCTTCGTCTTCGGCCTGATTTTCATGCCGCTGGTGGTGCGTTTCGTCGTCGCGGCGCCGCTCGGCACATTCATCAGCCCGCAGCAGTCGATCCGCACGATGGCCCCGCACGCGCTGTTCGCCATCCTCTTCCCGATCGCCGCCATGCTGCCGCTCATGATCGTGCACTATGCGCTGGGCATCGGGGCGATCTTCGTTGCGAGCGACGCGCTGAAATGGGCGATGCTCGGTCTGGACAGCTTCGCAACCGCCTGGCTGGCGCTGGTGATGATCGCGGCGCAATATGTCATTGCCACGCGGCCCGCGCCTATCGCGAACAGCGACACGGCCGACTGCGCCTGACGCGAATCGCTTGACAGAATCGCCCAGATCCCTAGAGGCCCGCCTCCGAACGGCAGGCATCTTGCAGGTTTGCCCGTTCATCCGTCCGAGACAGTTGGTGAAGGCAATCGGGTCTTCTTAATTTCCAGCCTAGGCGGGGAACAGAGATTTTCCGGCGATGCCAGTCATCGCCGTTTCGCGCCGATGCTTCACCGCAGGCGCACTCCTTCCCCATCAACGGACTCGCCCGTGTTGCCATGTGCAGCATGGACAAACGTAGCCGGTCGCTGCGGGCCTACCCGTCGCGGCCATAGTGAAGGAGTATGGCATGGATCGTTCGCAGAAAGCCGATGCGGTTGCCCAGCTCAGCGAAGTCTTCGCCCAGTCCGGCGTGGTGGTTGTCACCCGCAATCTGGGGCTCTCGGTCGAGCAGTCGACCGAGCTGCGCTCGAAGATGCGCGAAGCCGGTGCGACCTACAAGGTTGCGAAGAACCGTCTTGCCAAGCTCGCCCTGAAGGACACCGACTACGCAGGTCTCGACGAGTACCTGACCGGTCCGACCGCCCTTGGTTATTCCGAGGATCCGGTTGCTGCGGCCAAGGCCGTGGTGGAGTTCGCCAAGACCACCGACAAGATCGAAATCGTCGGTGGTTCGATGGGCGCGCAGAAGCTCGACGAAGCAGGGGTCAAGGCACTCGCCGCGATGCCCAGCCTCGACGAACTTCGTGGCACGATCGTGGGCCTCGTCAACGCGCCGGCAACCAAGGTTGTCCGCACGATCAAGGAACCCACGTCGCAGCTCGCACGCGTTTTCGGTGCCTATGGCGCCAAGGAAGCCGCGTAAGAGCCGGTTCGACGTACGAACACATATTCATCGGGGCATTCGTCCATCAGGACACCCCGGCCTTATATTTGGAGTGAAACATCATGGCCGATATCGCCAAGCTTGTTGAAGAACTGTCGAAGCTGACCGTCATGGAAGCCGCTGAGCTTGCCAAGGCGCTTGAAGAAGAGTGGGGCGTGAGCGCCGCCGCTGCCGTTGCCGTTGCCGGTCCCGCCGGTGGTGGCGATGCCCCCGCAGCCGAAGAAAAGGACGAATTCGACGTCGTCCTGACCGGCGACGGTGGCAAGAAGATCCAGGTCATCAAGGAAGTCCGTGCCATCACCGGCCTGGGCCTCTCGGAAGCCAAGGCTCTCGTCGAAGGCGCGCCCAAGCCGCTCAAGGAAGGCGTCAACAAGGCGGAAGCCGAAGAAATCAAGGGCAAGATCGAAGCAGCCGGCGGTACCGTCGAGCTCAAGTAAGCAACTGCCCGTTTGGGCGCTTACGCTTCGATCTCGTTTCGCGAGATCAGACGAAGGGCGGTGCCGCAAGGCGCCGCCCTTTTTCGTAGCGCCGGACGCAGGCGCTCACGCATTGCTCGTGATGCGCAACCCGACCGCACCGACCAGCACCATCGCGATGCACAGATACTGGATCGCACCGAGCTTCTCATCGAAGGCGACAATGCCGATAATCGCTGCAGCGACAATGCCCACGCCGGCCCAGATGGCATAGACCACACCCACCGGCAGCACTTTCATCGCGGGCGCAAGCACCCAGAAGCATGCCGAGTAGCAGGCAATCGACAGCGCGCCCCATTGCCACTTCTCGAATCCGTTCGAGAGCTTGAGGAGAAAGGTCCCGCTGACCTCCAGCGTGATCGCCAGCGCGAGAAAGAACCAGGCATTCATTTACGTGCGCTCCTTTGGTATCCCTATCCTGCGTGACACGCGCCAAGGGGGCCTATCACCCTGCCCCCATCGAGTGCCACCCACCCGGGGGCCCATCAACACTGCTTCCGGCCCGATCACCCCGTGAGGCGACATGTGTGCCCTTCGTGCCGCGCTACGCCATTAAACGGTGCCCCGGCCGACATGGCGGGTTGGTTGCGCCACCACCCTCCCCTATCCGGTCCGGCTGCATGTCGCACGAGACCGCCATGGAGCCCACGCCCCCGATTGCGGATCCGGGCGGTGACGGCTGGCGCGCCGAACTGGGCGCGACGCTGCGGCTGAGCTGGCCGCTGGCGGCAGCGAACCTGCTGCAGATGCTCACCTATGCGATCGACGTCATCTTTATCGCCCGGCTGGGCGAGGACCAGCTCGCAGCCTCGGCACTCGCGATTGCGCTGTTCGGCCTCGTCCTGTGGGCGCTATCCGGCCTGACCGGTGCGGTCGCGCCGGTCGCGGCGGCCGAACTGGGCGAGCGCGCGCCCGCGCTTCGACCGGTGCGCCGCTCGGTCCGCATGGCGCTATGGCTGGCGGTCTTTTCGGGCGTTGCGGGGATCGGCATTTGCCTGCTGCTCGGCCCGCTGATGCATGTGACCGGCCAGCAGGCGCAAATCACCGCCTTGGCAATCGAATACAATTCGCTGCTGGTGCTCAGCCTCGTCCCGATGCTGTTCAACAATGTGCTGCGCAGCTTCGTCTCGACGCTCGACCGGCCGATCTTCGCAACTGCGATTACCGCGGGCGGGATCTTCGTCAACGCGCTGGCCAATTACGCCTTCATCTTCGGCAATCTCGGCGCCCCCGAACTGGGCCTGCAGGGTGCCGCCGTGGCGACGATCCTCACCACGCTGACCACGCTAGCGGCCTATGTCGTGGCGATCAGGCTCGACCCCAGGCTGCACCGCTATCGCGTCTTCGGACGCTGGTGGTCACCCGACTGGCCGCGATTGCTGCATATCGTCCGGATCGGCACGCCGATCGCACTGACCATCACCGCCGAGGCGGGCATCTTCGGCGCGGCCGCCTTCCTGATGGGCAATATCGGCGCCAGCCAGCTCGCCGCGCATACGGTAGCGCTGCAGATCGCCGCGCTGACCTTCCAGGTGCCTTTCGGCGTGGGCCAGGCGGCGACGATCCGGGTCGGCTATTTCTACGGTGCGCGCGATCCCGACGGGATGAAGCGGGCGGGTTGGACCGCCATCGTCGTCGGTACGGGTTTCATGGCGTTCACCGCGCTGCTGATGATCGCGATCCCCAAGCCGCTGATCGCGATCTATGTCGATCCGTGGGACCCGAAGAACGCGGTGCTGGTGGGCTTCGCCCTGCAATATATCGTCATCGCCGCCGCCTTCCAGCTGTTCGACGGCATGCAGGCGGTCGCCGCGGGCGCCCTGCGCGGATTGCAGGATACGCGCATCCCGATGTGGATCGCTGCCTTCGCCTATTGGGTGCCCGGCATCGGCACCGCGCTGGCACTGGGTTTCTACACCCCGCTCGAAGGCGTGGGCGTGTGGATCGGGCTTGCCACCGGGCTGACAGTGGCGGCGGCGCTGCTCGGCTGGCGCTGGCACCGGCGCGAGGCGCTCGGCCTCACCCGGCGCGAGGCCAAGGCCTAGTTCAGGCCGCGCGCTGCACGATCTCGCGCTGCGGGAACGGGATCGAGATGCCGACATCGTCGAAGCGCGCCTTGACCGCTTCGGTCATGTCCCACGACAGGCCGAGATAATCCGGCGTGCTGCACCACACGCGCATGCCGATGCCGACCGAGCTGTCGTCGAGCGAGCTGACGAAGGTCACCGGCTCGGGATCGTCGAGCACGCGGTCGTCGGTAAGCGCCAGCTTGAGCAGCTCTTCCCTGGCGCGCGCCATGCTGTCGCCATAGGCAATGCCCACGACCAGTTCGAGCCGCCGCGTCGGATGACGGTTATAATTGACGATCGCCTGGTTCCACAATTCGGAATTGGGCACCATCACGAACAGCCCGTCGAACTGCTTGAGTTCGGTCGTGAAAAGGCCGATCTGCTGGACCGTGCCGGTTACCGAACCCGCGTTGATCGCCTCACCCACCTTGAACGGCTTCTGTACCAGGATCATCACGCCCGAGGCGACGTTGCTGAGCGTGCCCTGCAAGGCGAGGCCGACGGCCAGCGCCATGCCGCCAAGCGCGGCAAGGATGCTGGTGGTCTGCACGCCGAACTGTCCCAGAACGGTGACGAGGACCAGCGCCCACAAGGCGTATTTGACGAGGCTCGACAGGAAGTTGGCCACCGTCGGCTCGAACCGCGACGAACGGGTCATCGCCCGGTCGACCCAGCGCGAGATGATGCCCGCCAGCAGCAGGCCGATCACCAGCACCGCGAAGGCACCGGCGATGTCCATCATGTGCAACCGCAACCACAGCCAGATCTGTTCGGGAATCGTCAGCGCTGAAATGGTCTGGTCGGTGGTCATGCAGCAGTGGCCCTCGTGCCGTTGTCAGGAAGATTGAGCGCGGCCACATGGTATGCAGCCGCGCTCCGTGCCACCCCCAACGCAGCAGCGATCGATCGGTTCAATTTTTTGTCGGACGACCCGTTGACTCGTTTCGGCCCCGTCCCCAAATGACGCGCGCTGGCACTCTCGAGGAGCGAGTGCCAACGCATGTTTCACCTTCTTAGAAGAGAGGTCATCATCATGGCATTTCGTCCGCTGCACGACCGCGTACTGGTCCGTCGCATCGAAGCCGAGGAAAAGACCGCCGGCGGGATCATCATTCCCGACAGCGCCAAGGAAAAGCCGAGCGAAGGCGAGATCGTCGCCGTCGGTGAAGGCGCCCGCAACGAAGGCGGCGACCGCGTCGCGCTCGACGTCAAGGCTGGCGACCGCATCCTGTTCGGCAAGTGGTCGGGCACCGAGGTCAAGCTCGATGGCGAAGACCTGCTGATCATGAAGGAAAGCGACATCATGGGGATCATCGGCTGATCGCCGGATCCTGACGCTTTCCACCAGACACGTAAATTCCAGGAGAAACACCAATGGCAGCCAAGGACGTAAAGTTCGGCCGCGACGCGCGCGAAGGCATCCTGCGCGGCGTCGACACCCTCGCCAATGCCGTCAAGGTCACGCTGGGCCCCAAGGGCCGC
>Ga0208794_1000228_pt1 | contig 44913 bp, 43 predicted proteins | sample 32_taG_FD_184106 | JGI IMG/M metagenome (GOLD analysis project Ga0208794, IMG submission 184106) | Marine viral communities from the Gulf of Mexico - 32_GoM_OMZ_CsCl metaG (SPAdes) (version 2) | ecosystem: Environmental > Aquatic > Marine > Oceanic | place: Atlantic Ocean: Gulf of Mexico... | reverse complement strand
TAATATTAATAATATAAAACAACATCAACGTAGTAAGAAGTGTTTAAGTATTAGAGAATTAAAAGAACCATCTAATTTTTATAGGTGTAAATGGTGTAAACAATGTTTCCCATCTCAGGGAGAATTAGATACTCACCGAGATGTGTGTATTAAGGGTAAAATATACCATCTGAAACAAGAATTATACATTGAGAAGGAAAACAGAGATGACCTGTTTGAACGACATAAGTTTGAACTAGATGAATTAAGAAAATATTACGAGTTAAAAATAGAAAAAAAGGAACAACAATTCGAAGAAAAACTGAAGGAAAGAGAACAACAATTCGAAGAAAAACTGAAGGCAAGAGAACAAGAATTAAAGAGTGAACTAAAAAGTAAAGATGATTTCATAAAGACATTGGCTAAAGAACCTAAGTATGTTACAACTAACAATCATAATACTTTCAATCTCAATAATTACTTCAAGGGGAATAATGGGATAGATTTTGATGAGAAACAGTTAGAGAATAAGATAGAACAGTGTAGAGGTATGATGTTGGAGACGGTGGATAAACATGGTTTTAGTGATATGAAAAAGATAAGAGATGTTAAGGAAAAACAGATAGATTTACTTTGTAAAGATGAAAAGACGAAAAAGTGGAACGTTGTGAATACAGATACATCAAGGAAAACATATACAGTATGTAAGAGGGATAATGATAAAGTTCTCACTGTTAAAGACCCAAATGGAAAAATGATGAAGATGATTGTCGATAAGATGGATAGATTAAACAATCGTTGTTACTACAAGGTGATGGCTGAAAATGTACATTTAGAGGGAAGTAGGTTTTATGAGTTAGAGGATAATTGTAATATATTAGTAAAGGAATCATTGTGGGACAAAATACCCACAAAGGCGATGTTGTCAGAACAAGAACTGGGTGAAGATGTAAATATCAGTGCTATAGAATAATGGTGATTTTCTTATCTTTAAGTAAATGTATATTTTTTATACACAAAAATATACATTGTATATTTTTTATATATTTTTCTATACCTCTTATTTTTCCAGTCTAATTTTCAGTTTAAAATTGAACTTTGTAATCTGACATCATCCTTGATTTTTTTTGATTTTTTCAATATGAATAAGTTTTAGACTGAAAAACAGTTTGATTTTTTATTATCGATATTGATTTTCTTTGATTTTCTTTGATTTTTGGTAATTATTTTTTCCCAAAAAAAGAAAAATTCAGAGATCCAAAATCAGGTATTTCTAGAGTTCATTTTTAGACTGAAAATCAAGGTGGAATTCTTATGATTTACAGATGACAAAATGAGATTTATTAAGATATAGAATTCTCAACACACAAAATTTTGTGTGTAGTAATAATAATGATGGAATTATTTTTTCCATTTTTCCATTTTACTATTTTCCCATCTAACCATAAAAAAATGAATATTTAAAGGGGATTAAAGGCAACTAAGGAACAAAAAACTAAAATGTTTTCTCAAGTGAAATTCAATACGCAATCTGTGATTAACCAATCACGTAGAACAATCGCTCCTGTTATTGTTCGACTATCTTCTTCTAAAAGTAAGTTCGAAACGTTGGAAGAAGCTGAACTACACTATAAGCAGTTGTATCAGACTAAATGGTTAAAGTGGAAAAATGTGTTTGACCAAAAACACGATTCTGAAATGAGAGTGTTGAAGGAAATGTTATGTGATTGGTCTATGGATATTGGTAAGGAAGACCGAGAGAAGAAACATGAAAATGTGTTTACTAAAGAGAGTAAGGAAAAGAAGGATGTATTTTCATCTGCTAAAGTGGGGAATGTTGTTCTTGTTCAGAGGAAAAGAAGAGCTCCTAAAGTTTTGGAACTAAAGGGTGTTGATGAAGCTTTACAAAAACGTAGGGCTGAGAGAAGAAAGGAAAGAAAGGAAATATTGAAGAAAAATCAACAAGAATCCGTTACTAAAGTATGGGATGTTAAAAAGAACTTGATTCAACAAATTGAAATCAAGGAAGAGGGTGAAGAGGGTGAAGAAGGAGAAGAAACGGAAGAAACGGAAGATGTCCAAAAGATGAAGGAAGAAGAGGATAAGATGATGAATGAATTTAAAAACATAAATGTTGACTTGAATTACAACTCTAAACCTTTACATGTGACGGAAAAGAAGGAAAAGAAGGAAAAGAAGGAAAAGAAGGAGAAAAAAAATATAATTAAAATTGATTTTAGTACTATAAAGATTAATCTTCCAACTAAAAACTACAATAACCAACGTTCTAACTACAATAACCAACGTCGTAACTACAATAACCAACGTCCTAGAAAGTGTTTTCAATTTGCTAAGTTTGGTTCTTGTAAATACGGAATAAAATGTAAATTTACACATTAAGATAAAAAGAGAGAAATAAAAATGGTTGTAGAGGTTATTAGAGGGGGACAAATTAAAAGTTAAATTCTTTTAGTTTGAATTAATTAATTTTATTATATCTTTAAATAGTTTTAAGACTGAAAGATAATAAAATTAATTACCAATTTGTATATAATAAAATGATTGACTACGATACTGACATTAATAGATTACACGAAAGTGTTGAAAGTATTTCAGAGAGCGAGACTGTTGAACCAAAAGGGTTTTTCAATAATCCTTTGGTCAGGAAAGCGATGTTTATAGGTGTGTTATATATTATTTTTGTTGTGTTATTGGTAAGTATACGTCCTAAATTTATTTTGACCGATAATATAATTAATAAGAAAAAGATGTTACTGTATTCTTTACTTTTTACAAGTATAGTGACTGCGTTATGGTATTTTAGACATTCGATTATGAGTTTGGTGACAAGTACAATTTCATAACAACTGTGTATATTATAAGGAACAGTGTGATTTTTATGGCTGAAACAAAATACATCGTTCTTACCTTTTCTGGGAGTATTGAAAGAATGATATTATCTACAGACTGTAGTGAGAATAAAATGAGTAATATTGATATTAGGATATATTCTCTGTAATCGATATTTTCTAAATTTAGAAAAGAGTTTCCAACGTTATTATGACCTAATATATTGGATAACATTATTTTTTGATTTTCATTTACGTTTTCAGTTTCATCGACTGGTAGTGATGAAATTAAGTCTTGTGTATTATTCATGATTTGTAGAAAGAATTGATGTTTTTAAATTATCTTAAACAAGACGGTGGAAAGGAATAAAGATAGGAAACGGATGCAAAGTATATCAATAAGTAAGTTATTTTTCTTTTTACAGAAGAATGATATTATTATAAAGCGTTTTTACCGTTATAATGGTAAAGTCGTATTTATTGAATGTATATTACAAACCCATGGTCAATTATTTTGTATGTATATTGAACCATCTTATAATATAGTTATAGATGTAAATATAAATTTCATTAAAAATGTAGAAATACAGAAGGAGGAAATACCAAGTTTCAAAGAAGATAGAATTATTGAATATCCAGACACTGTAGATTTACAAAAAGGTTGGAATGATTTACATATAGATATTAACGAAGGTGGTATTGATATGAGTGAAAAAGAACTTACAGATGGTTATGATATTGAAATTAACCATGAAGAAAACAGTACCAAGGTATTATCAGATTGTTATAGACAGATGCAACGTTATAAGTTATGTGTTAAATCATTAGAGTATAAGGTGTGTTTTTTCAAAGACGATATAATACTGAATGTATCTTTTATTAGTAATAAAATCCAATATTGGAGAATAATGCCTTATCAGAAGAATGACCAGACGTTGATGATTTTGGTACCTTTGGATAAGGTTTATACTGATGTATCAAAAACAAAGAAAGATATTGTAAAAATAGAGACTGGAATCATTCAAAATTTGGAATACAATCAAATAAAACAGACACGTAATATAAACAAATTGTTATTACATAATAGTAATTTGTTTGAATATTGTAAAAAGATAGAATTGAAACGTTCAAAACTAAACGAAGTGATGGGTAAACTCCGCTTGTTAATGGAAAAAACATTGTCATCTAAACAAATAGTTGAAAACAAAATTAGTGTGATAAAGGAACGTCGTGTTGATAACAAAGCTATAGGACGTGGATGGAAACAAGATATAGATGAAATAGACCAACTTAGTTATTTACAATCTAAACTAAACCGTGTTATACATGTAGAAAGAGAATTACAAGATCAATATAAAACAGTATGGTGTGATTACCAGAATTTATTATTGGAAAGTGATAGAATTTTATTTGATGGTGGTGTGATAATATCCCAACTCATTAGAAATTTTGATATACTAAAAAAAATATCATTATAATACTAAATATGTATTACAAAGAAAACTATGAAAATATTACCCTTAGTATAGATGGACATAAAGATGAACATAAAGATGATGAAAACAACTGTGATTGTAATGAAAGAATGAAGTTGTTTGATTTCTTTCTTGTTGTTGTATGTATTATAATGTTATTTACAATAAAACAACCGTTATTATCAGTGATAATAATCTCGATTGTATTATTGATAAGATATGCTTATTGTAACATTGAAAACTCCAAAGACACAGAAGAAGAGGATTATACTGTATTACCTTATAGATTTGTACCTCATGCTAATTGTTCTGGTAGTTTTAAAGGACATAAGTACACAAATGCGAACCCTACCCATTATAGGATTCGACGTAGAACACAACACCCAGTACCTCAATATAACCACTAAGAAATGGATTTTTAATACCTTGTAGATATTAAAAATCATAAACTTAGAACAATGAAAATACATTCTCTATTTCCTTTATATTTTTTTGTATAGTAAGTTCTGATAATTCAACCTTTTTGGAAAATTCTTTTAGAGATATATTTATATCGTTCTTTAAAATCCAATAGTAAACAATAGATGATGAAAGAGACCTAGGTCTAGATCTGTTTAATTTGGAAGATTTATTTTTAACATTTTTATATATCTTTATCGCTTCATTTACTTGGTTTTCTGTCCCACAGAATTGTTCCATTATATTTTTAATTATATATTCAACAGTTATACTGGTAGAATGTACATTTATATCTTTTGGGGCATTTATACTAACTATTTTAAGACCTTTAAGACCTAATTTTCGACTAATTTTGAACTGTTTAATAAGATTTTCAGGTGTTTGAGGGTTACCCATATTACGATATGCATGAAAAACACATGCGAATATAACAGCTTTTCTTGATTTCCCTCTATATATTTGACCTTTCGTGATTTTGTTATATATTTTATCAGCATTGAATATTATATTGTCACTTATACCCATATTTTGAACATCTTTATATATACTTCTTTCATCTTGTTTTCTTATAGTAACTCGGTTTGGATCTGAAACAAATTTACCATCCTTTTTAGCATAATATCGCCATTCCTTTTCATGATTTATTTTACGATTAAACTCTTCTCCACAATCTGTACATATAGGTACGTTATGTTCATATACTATATTTTTATGTTCACATATTTTGTTAGTAGAAGAACCAGATTCCTTTTCTTCATACTTGGACAAAAGTTGTTCAAACAAATCAAAATTGTCTATTTCGGACATTAGTAGTTAGTTTGATTTTATATATATTCACCGTTATTGAATAAATCATTTATTTTTTTAATATAGTTTTTCATCTTTATGGGTTTTCTACTCATCTGTTCTAGATAAGTGTTTATCAATAAAAGATATCTATCTTTATGATGATTATCTTCCAATGGATAGAAACCTGGTATATTAATAACGATATCTTTTTGATGTTTCCATATATTTATATTATCGTCTATTATAAATGTATTTTCAGGTTTAAACATTTTTATATTGAAGTGATTCCATAGTAAACTTATATCTTTGTCGCAACCAGTAATGGAATTAGATATCTCACAATGATATGAAAATAGAACCCAATGTATTTTTCTATCAGGACGGTTATTTATGATTATTTTTTCGATTACATAAACTGCATATTCTTTACTTGCTGCAGTCCATATCGATACGTTAAAATTATCGAAAATATAATCGAGAAAGAATTGTAGACCAGGTCTTTCAAATATTTTATACATACCATGCATATAATGTGATGTGAGATTGTGTACCGAATTTACATTAGAATTAGGTTCTTCTGCTGATAAAAGTGTTTGATCTAAATCCAATATCAAATTTAATTTTGTTTTTTTCATCGTTTTATATTAAGTTATTTTTGTTATAACTCATTTTTAGATGTATTACTCATCATAACATCTCTTTCTTTTTGCATCTTCAAAGCCATAGACATAGCATTACTAGTCGTTTCTTCTTTTTCCTCTTTTTCCTCTTTTTCCTCTTTTTCCTCTTTTTCTTGTATATTGAATATTATTTCATTATCGATATTACTTTCATGTTCAGTTTCATCGGAATCAAATAAGTCTGAAACACTAGTTGTCTTCTTTTTCTTATTAGTAGTGTTAGTAACATCTCTTGGAGGGAGAGAAGGTAGTTTTTCCATCTCTTTTCTAACAATCTGTTCAAACCAATTTACAACCTGTTGACCTTGAAAAACTTGTTTTTGTTTTTCAGATACAGTTATAAGACATGGAACGTATTTAATATTTAAATTGCTGTTTTTCAAAATCAAGTTTCTAATCACAGGATTATCAATACACACATATTCAAGATTTATTTGTTCTTCAATATTAATAGGACATTCTTTTAGTGTACTTCTAAGTGATAAACATATATTTGAAAATTTACTATATAATAATATAGTTTTGTAATTATTCATGTGTTCTAAAAGGTATTAATTTATGTTTTAAATAATATTATATATAAACAAAATGACTAATTTAAATTTTACAAGATATATTGGATTTCAGTCAGATAGTGATTGTAGTAAATTCTTTTTCAGTCAAGATACTACAGACTATATATCTAGAGAAATAACTAAATTATTAAACGGTGTTCATCCTTCTGGAAGACCTATCGTTGTACCCAATGAAAGAATCAATGAGGTAATGAATGACGTATACATAAGTTATCGTCCACCAACCGGTGATATTTATTCTCGTTACATTGTACCTTCTGATAGTGAAAAACCTTCCAATTACATACATAGTTTGATTAAACAAACTATTCAGATAATATATTCCACGATTAAAACAGATATAGAACAAGAGATTAATAATCGTTCTTTATCTGCTTGGACTCAGGTTTACGGAGATTTTAATAAACATGGTCTTCGTTCTCATTCTACTATAAAATTAAGAGAAAAGAGACCAGAGACGATGCAATTTAATATGAATTATTAATATTAAAATCTAATTTTCTTTTCATATAAGTGAGATATTGTTTTATAGACTGGAAATATATTCTTCATCGTACCATGATTTTGTATTTCCATTTTATTGAACCCTCTTCTGAATTCATCTATAGATAGAGTACCTCCATATTCTTTGAGATTACGCCAATGAGGTGCTTTTAACGGAACTAAGTCTATAGTTCCTGTAAATTCATTATACATTTTCAATAATAAAGTTTCCGACATGTTATATAAACTATTATGTTTATTATCTTGTATCCATGAATAACAACAGTTAAAAGAACAAAATAAACCATCTGTTTCGTAATATGTTTTTTTTTCTAGAACAATATTATCATCTCTAGGTTGAAATGTATTATCAACTGTTTCTTTAATTATATACTTTTCATTATTTATATTGGAACTGTACGTTTTTGTAATTTTATTATGATAATATTGAATAGGACATCCTATTGGAATAGTTAGGAATGGGTTTTTACACCAGTAACAATTGTATTTATCAAAGTTATTAATTACAGAGTTCTTTTTGTAATCAATCATACTTACTCCACATACATGAGATTGTCTTGATTCATCCAAGAAAGAAATGGATTGTGCCGACTTTCCAAGGTCGGATATACTAGTGTACATTTTTGTATCCATTGTATCTTTATTAATCTTATATGTATCTAATACTTTTTCTACATCAATATCATCAAGAATGATTTCTAAATCGGTAGTTTCCATTGTCGCTATCATTAACTACTATTGTACTAAAATATAATATCATTTTTTTCTATATAAATAAATATGAAATTTTGTAAAAAAGATACTTTTTGGTTGGAAAAGATAACTCAATTGTTTTGTAATTATACGGTAATACCGTTAAGCAAAGACAGTTTAGAAGAACAATTGAATTCAATAACACGTTTAGTATTACTGGTATGGCTTTTGTTATTATTGTTTAATTATAAAAATTCAGTGTTCTTCTTGTTGATTTCATTAATATTTATAATTATAATGTATTACATAAAAAGAAATACAATGAGAGAAAAATATGAAAATGTTCATCATTCTCCGGTTCGTTCGGAATACAATAATGCAACTTATGGTTCTAAACCACAAAGTAAATTCTGTAAAAAAAATCAACACGATATTTTCTGTAAAGACGGTGTTCCTATCGATTATAATAAACACAAACCAAGTATAAATCAGCGATTAGCATATGGTCAAAACCCTAAAACACTCGAAAAACCAGTTATTGTTGCTAGGTCTCATGATTTAGATCATTGGAAAACTAGTGCATTAACAACACATTCTGGTATTAATACTTCAAAACCATTTGATAAATACAATTCTGGCTATGTCACTGTTAGTGAAAGTGCTCCACGTACCTTGAAAGAAAGATTTCAACCACTCGCGACAGGTTGTTGTTTAAACAAAAATAGTTCAAAAAATGGTCTAGCTATAAACATGGATGTTCCACACTGTATGAATACACCTGAAATGAGACAAAGAAATCAACAGGTATTCACTTCTGTAATTCAACCAGGTGTTTATACTAACACTGATGTAAACGAACCTTTGAATACAAATATAGGTATTTCAATGACACCTCAATTTCCACATTTGAAAAGACAATTCTCGGATAATGGTGATGTAAATTATGAAAGAACTTATTTTGGTGAAGATGAGGTAGATGAACAAACCACCAATACAAATCCTACTGAATATAATGTATATGACCCAAGATTTACAGGGTATGGAACTCATGAAAGAACTTATATAGATCCTTTACTAGGACAACCAAAATATTTTTACGATGATGTAAATGCAATCAGAATGCCTAATTATATTACAAGAAGTAAGGTTGACCATCAATCATGGGCTGAAGCATACGGACCTCAGAGAGATGGAGGTCCTATAGAGGGTAATTATCGTAAAGACGCTCATAAATCATGGTTGAGGGATACTACTGAATTTAGAACAGATTTACAGGAAAGATTGATGCGTAAAAATAATTCTGTTAATTGGCAAAGAAAAATGGCTCCTATTTCTACCGCTCCAAGAAGATAATTTCAATCCCTACGAAAAAAAATTTTGATTTACTATAAAAAGGATGTCAATATCTTATTCAGCAATAAACGGTAGAGGTAAAATAACTCTTCCTTCAATAGAAGGATGGGGAACTAATATGAATATATTAAGAGACCCTCCTAAATCTATAATGACTAGAAGGATAAATAAGGTAGGTGATAACAATTCTATAACAAGAACTATAGATGAATCAGATGATCGTATTATGGAAAATGTTTTAAAGTTTGCTAGGGGTGTAAATCCTATGGTATCTGTCGAATATAGAAATTATGGAGGTAACGGTGGTGGTATTACTAAAACTATTCAATCACAAAATGGTTCTGCTAAATTACCATATAGAATAATGAGAGATGGTGCATTCCGCCCTCCTATATTACGACAAGAACAATTGTTACCATTATCTAGACAGAGTAGAAACGTAACTAGTTGTGATACAAACAAACAGTGGCTTGATTTCTCTAAAAAGCTTAGAACATGTGGAACAGCAGAGAATACAAAAGAGGTATTTAATAGTTTACGGAAAATTTCATCAAGACCTACTCATAAAAACATAAAGAACTTTGGTGTTACTGAAATATATGATAATATGGATACTATTAATCTTCGAGAATCTTTAAAGGGTGAAATGAATACAAATATCAAAAAAACACAACATGAAGGGTCTTATCAAAGTGATAGAATTGCACCTGAAAGTCACATAAAGGAAAACACTAATAATAGCAATGTTGAAACAAATAAAAAATATAGAACCAATGATAATCAGAATACATGGGAGAATGAAATAATATTGAAACAAAATCGTCCAACTTATGATTTCACTGGTTCTGTTGCCAGAGGAATGAATTCTGGAATGGATAATAGTTCTAGAGAATTTAAAACGTTAAAACCAAAGGTGAAGGCTGGTGGATTTCACAATTACGGAGTAACACCTTCTTCTGTAAGAATCGAGGAAGGCGTTAGAAAAACTGGTATTATAGCAAATCCTATGCGTATTCAGAGTGTCTAGATGGTACACTTAGTCATATAATTTATAATTAGAGTATTATAAATTATTCTATAATGTTATAAAGATTATTATTCTATTATACTAAAATGTCAATACGTCAATATATAGAAGAAATAGACGCAATCCGTCAAGAAATAACATTGAATAATAAACGTAATACAGAACTGAGGAAAAGATATAAGGTATTAGAGACTAATATAAAGGAATATCTACAGAAAAATGACCAATATGGGATGAAATATAACAAAACAGCTATTGTATTGGAACAATCTAAAACAAGAAAATCTATAGGAACCAAAAAAGAAAAAAATGAAATTATCTTGAACATACTTAGGAATAGTGGTATACAAAATCCAAACAATATCCTAAGCGAAATTGAACAAGTCCAAAAAGGCGAATCTGTTACAAAGGAGAAATTGAAGTTTAAAAAACTCGATTGATACAAACTACTAAAAACATGAACAATAGATATAAAAATTTGAGTGCTTCCGTAGCAGGAGATGAAGATCAATTTTTATATTCATTATTTTCAACTCTTGAAAATAATAAAATCAACAACAACGTAGACACAACACCTCTGCAATGTTGGGAAAAATACAAAAACAGGGATTTAAGCTGTGTTTTAAACACCTTTTATTATATGTTTTATAAGATAAAAAAAGGGGTGTTTATCAGCATAAGAAATGGTAAAATACAACTGTATTTACCGTTTACTAACATGCATTTCAAGAATGAATGGGGTGAACTTATTAAAGCACCCCCAGGTAAGCAGGTGAGTGATGTTATAAGGCAGTGTGCTTTGAATGAAGGTAGAAAATGGAATGAAAAAAGATTGAATAATGATTTCAGCAAATGGTGGTCTAATAATTGTTTATTGCGTTATGAATATCCTCCGAGAGAGACGGATAGGAATATAGATACAATTGAGAAATATTTTTCAATGTTATGTGAAAAAGAAGATGTTCCAGATGTTGATTTTTTTGTTAACAAAAGAGACTTTCCTATTCTAAAGAGAGATGGTACTGAACCATATCATCATATCTGGGGGACTAAAAATAAACCACTTATTAGCCATAACTATAATAATTATGCTCCTATATTATCAATGGTTTCAGCTTCTGATTATGCTGATGTTGCAATTCCAACATGGGATGATATGGAACATATACTTAATATGAATGAAGGAATTCACTCTATTGAATGGAATAAAAAAAAAGATGTTGCTATTTGGAGAGGTACAAGTACTGGACCAGGTGTAAATGAAAATAATAATGTTAGAATTAAATTGGCTAAGCTGTCTCATAGTATTAATGATGATAACTTACTAGATGCAGGTATTACAAAATGGAACTGTCGTCCTAGAAAATTACAAGACTGTGAATACTTACAAATTATAAACCCAGATGAAATAAATATACCTGTAAAAAAATGGTTGAGTGAACAAGAACAAAATAAATATAAATATTTGATATGTGTTGATGGTCATGTAACTGCTTTTAGATTGACACGTAATTTAAAATCAGGTAGTGCTGTTTTATTAGTAGGTTCAGAATGGGATTTGTGGTATTTTGATAAACTAAAAGAATGGGAACATTATATACCTGTTAAAAAGGATTTATCTGATTTAATTGACAAAATAAATTGGTGTAAGAAAAATGATGACAAAGTGTATGATATAACCATTCGAGCTAAAAAGTTGATTGATGAATTGATGTCTTCTGAAACACATTTTAAACATGTAAATGCTATATTGAAAAGTATAAGGAATACATACAACGATGATGTTACACATATGCGAAATATACTCAGTCTTAAAAAACCTAATATTGTTAAACCATCTAATTTGTGTATGACTGAAGTGGAAAACAACTCTACTATACTATTTAAAAGTAAATTGTCGTTGGTTAGATTGTATAATCTATTTGCCGTAAAAACTACTTTAAATCAACGTAAAATGGAGGAACATAGAAATGAGATATATATCGGATGTAATTGTATTAATAATCTTAATAGCAAAAACTTTACTAGAACATTAGGGTGGACTCAGGATATAAATGGATTTCATATTTTCTCCGAATATGTAAAAGGTATAACGTTACAGGAATATATTAAATCATCTAAATTTGTATTTGACGACTATATTAAAATATGTATACAAATTATATTATCTATATACGAGGCACAAGAACGATTTGGTTTTATTCACGGCGATTTAGTCCCATGGAATATAATGATTACATCGAATACCAATAAAGAACCTTTGATTTATAATATGTACAATGGTAAAGGACTGTGGAAAATGCATAGTAAGTATATAGCTCGTATCATAGATTACGGTAAATCAAGAGTTATTCATGACAAAGTATTTACAGGTTATGTTAATATTTTTAATAGTAATATTTCATCCGATATTATATCTTTACTAGTTACAAGCTTGAAAGAAATAATATACAATAGAACATTATCACCCAGTAATTGGAATAAATTTAATTGTATGATAAGTATGTTCATCAAAGAAAAACTCAATTGTAGAAATATGAAAATGAAGTTATCTTCAATGTGTAATTACCAATATCTTTCCAATGTAAAAAATGATAAGATAACACCTATTGATGTAGTTAATTATTTATATGGATTACTTAGTAACAAAGATGATGTGAAACTTTTCCAAACTTTTGAGAAGACCCCTAATATCACTTTGAAAGATACTAAATGTATATTTGAAAATATAAGGGATGAAAATGATTCCATTGTGAAAATATACAAATTACAGATTTTAGAAACATATTACAACACTAAAGAAAGTTTAATATTGGATAGTTACATTGATGTTTTTAACGATTTTAAAACCACTTACAAACCAGAATTTTACAACAAGTTCTATCCATCTGATGTATCACTTGAAGTTGTAGCTTTATCACCAAACTATTACAAACAACTAACATCACTACATCCATATCCAGTTAAAAATGAAAGTTGGTACAAGAGTATATTAAATACTATACTGTTGTATCCAGAAGGTAAAAAATTTTCTATACCACCCCACATTAAAAAGGAAATATATGATAAATATTTTTATTTATTGAATACACCTTCAATGATAATGCATCATAACGAAGCAATAACATTAATATAATATAATTTGTTAATTTTTATAACTACCTTTTAGGTTATAAAAACTATTATTAATTATCTTAAGGATAAGCAGTGACAGTAACATCACCTTGTCCAGCTGACAGGGTGGTGTTATAATGAGTTGCAAGATCAACACCACCAACAATCGTCTCAGTTCCAGCAGTAGACATTGCAACTAATGCAGCCATAGCCTTTGACTGTTCATTTTCAGGTCCAGCCAATACATTCATAGCACCAGTTTGTAAATCGATGTGAGGTTGTACTGATGGACGGAACCAACTTTCCTGACAAGGAACAATAGGTAAGTCACCTCTAATTTGGTCACCTTGAGCTCTCAAACGAGTGTTACGGTTTGCGTACATGAATCTGTCATAAACAATAGGTTGAGCGTCTTCAGAAATACTTGTCATATCTGAGACAGGTAAATGACTAACTGGTTGAGCACCTTCTGCTTCTTCCTGAACCTTTTGGACAGCATCGTAATAATTTTGTGTTGCTGGTGAAACATCTACTTTATTAGTGAATTCCTCAACTAAATTACCTTGAGACAAAGGGTCGGTAGGTACTGCTAAATTCTTTGTTTCAGGTAAATTGTATCTAATATAAGCATTATATCCTACATTTGAAAATCGAGGAGACAACTGAGATTGATAAGTTCCAGGAATAGAATATATGTTACCCTTTTCAACAGCATTCATACTACTGGCTCCGATTTTATCGAGTTTAATTTTTCTAGATGGAATCATACCGAAATTTTCCTTATCACCCTTATCCTTGTTCTTTTCAACTGCTTTCACAATAAAATAAATTCCGACAGCAACAGCTGTGAGAACTAATACTACAATAAGAATTTTATAATCTTTATTCATTTATTACTATCATAAAGAAAAAAAAATAAAAAAATCATCACAGTAGTATCTAATTCAATAATACTCTTAATTGATTAAATTTAGTAGATAGTTTATTATATTTATCTAATAATTCGTTATAATTATTTTCAACTCCCTTTATATAATTGGAAACGTCATTTAATACACTTTCGACATCTAAATCAACACATTCTTTACTTTCCCTTTGTTCTTCGTCGTTGTTATTTTGTTCATCTACACCATTGTTAACATTTTCAAGTTCTGTATCAGATTCACTGTCCTTTTCACTTTCATCCTTTTCACTTTCATCCTTTTCACTTTCACCCTTTTCACTTTCACCCTTTTCACTTTCAAATCTAAAACCCCATTCTTTACATACTTTAACATTTTCTTCGGATAGATTGGAAATACTTTCATCATCATTTAAATATCCTACAACAATTCTTTCATTTGCACTCTTGAAAATCAACCTTGTTTGTGGATGCCAAATTTTACCTATCTTTTTATTCTTTTTCAAAACAATCTTCATCTTTATATTTTTACTTGCTATTATTACTTTTGTCTATTTTTAAATCAATTGTTCAAAAGAAAGGTTTGTAATTCCAACCCAATATTTCAAAAAGAGTTTTTATAATCTTATCATGAAAAAACTTCCTATCAACTGTTTTCAGTATAACAAATTCTTCTTTTTTACATTTGAATTTATGTCTACACAGAAGCTGGTATAAAACATATTGAGTATTAATGAAGTTCTTCCTGTTTATATCTTTGAAAGTTTTATCGTACAATTCCGTCAATATGTCAAAATCTTGTAAAAGTTTATCTTCTAGATGACTAATATCAGGTGGTGGTATACCTGTAAACTTATAATGAATAAGATTAACATTTTCATAATTATTTGTATATTTCAAATCCTTCAAAAACATCATTATATGTTTTTTAGTTATATTTCTGAATTTAATATTGTCAGGTGTAGGGTTTCCATTCTCATCTTTTTCATTCAATAGATGGTGTTTTCTAAACTCTTCCTCTAGTGCTTTCATTATTTCAGGTTTGATAACACTATTTTGTTTAGCTTGATATTGATTAATACAATCTCTGAAGTGAACTTTTCTATCGTATGTATACTTATTAGACATATTTACACGTTCATTATCATTATATGAAATCATTGGATTGTATATAGTCTTTTGATTAAAACATTTCTTACATACCAAGACAGTATCATCTTCTATAAAATCAAAATGTTTTTTATTATTACAGTTATCACAAATAAATTTCCGTGTATTGTCATGTATACTTGTTATTTCATTATCAAAGAGTTTATACTTCTTTACAATGTCTATGTAACTAATGACCAATTTTTTTTTATCTTCATTATTACTAACACTTTTACCCATGAAAGACATCTTAATAGGCTTTTTCAACATATCTTTGTAAGATTCAATAATCGGAGTGCTTTCATTTATATAGAAATAGTAATTGTTAGTTATATTATCCAACGTCTGAATTAATTCTTTTTTGATTTTTTCACATTTACGTAAAATAGTATCTTTCAAATCATCATTTTCTAAGATACTATTTATATGATTTAATCGACGTTCAATGTAAACTCTATTATCCAATTGAATTTTTATATTGTTATTGATATCTTCATGTATTCGAAGTATGTCGATGTCACTTTCCATTTGATTTATATTCATTTTACAGTATAGTATATTTATATAGGTATATAAATATATTTTAGACCATATTTTTTATATATCTTTAAAACAATTTTCGACATATTTTAAAAAAAAAATTAAAAAAATCTATTATATAATAAAATAAAATGTCTATGAACTCTTCTAATTTAACATCTGGTTTCATCGATCTTGCAACTTTCGATGAACTTGAAAAGTATTTATTCGGTGGAGCAACCGCCACCACATACTTTGTCCGTCAAACACGTAAGTCTACTTGGTTCACACAAGTCCCAGTCGTTCTCTCTCGTTCCTCTGGTACTCCTGGATTCGGACAAGAATGGTCTGTTTCCGTTTCCCGTGCCGGTGACTACCTCTTACACAGTTGGTTGAGATTGACCGTTAAGGGAGTTACAGCTCAAGGTACCGCATCACATGTCCGTTGGTGCAGAAACTTTATGCACAACTTGGTTGAAGAATGTAACATTTCTTTCAACGACTTAGTTGCTCACAGAATCGACACTTACCATCTCGATTTCTGGTCGGCCTTCACCGTTCCTGCCAGTAAGAGAGTCGGTTATGACAATATGATCGGAAATACTGATGATTTCTCTCTCCCCAGTAATCCCCAACCTGCCACTGAAGACAAGGTGTTGAACTTACCTATTCCTTTGTTCTATGCTCGTGACACTGGTGTTGCTCTCCCAACTGCTGCTCTCCCATATAACGAAATTAGAATTAGCTTCAAGTTCCGCCGATGGGAAGATCTTTTGGTCCTCACTGACGGAGCAAATAATGTACAAGCAAACAATGCTACTAACGTCACTCCTACTCCATCTCTTGATGAAGTTCAGGTCTGGTCTAACTACTCGATTGTTTCTAATGACGAACGTAAACGTATGGCCTGTGCTCCTCGTGATATGCTGATTGAACAGGTTCAAACTTCTCCTCGACAATCATTCAACCCAGCTAATCCTCAAAACTTCGACCTTCGTTTCTCTCATGCTGTCAAGGCTTTGTTCTTCGCTGTTAGAAACATCACTCCGAATAGCAATGGCAATCATGATAACGAACGTTCTAACTACACTACTGCCCAACCTAATCACGATACTGGAAAACTTTTAGGTTCTGACCCTATCATCCGTACTAGTATCATCTATGAGAACACTAACCGTCTTTCTAACATGGGTTCTGATTTCTACTCTTTGGTCCAACCATATTACCATGCTACTAGTATCCCAACAGATACTGGTTACCACATGTACTCTTACGCCCTCGATATGTGCGGTGTTGACCCAACCGGTTCTACCAACTACGGTAAGTTGACCAACGTCACTATTCGTGCTGAACCATCTGCAGCTGCTAAAGCTGCTCAAGGACAAAATTTCGAAATGGTTGTTACCACCGTCAACAACAACATTGTTCGTGTGTCCGGAGGTGCCCTTGGTTTCCCTGTACTGTAAGTATCTTAAATACACCCTTAATTATTTCATTAATAATATATTATATAATCAGTATAAAAGATTATATAATAAAATGAATTGTTTTCAAGTTTAAACCAATAGATGAATAAAAGAAGGAAATGAATTCTCTTAATAAAGATGCGAAAAATTACAAAGCGTTTGATACGTTGAATGAAATGATGAATGATAGAGGTTATAGTATTGTGAATGATAGTAAGAATAGTGATTATATTCTCTTTAAGGGGGAAGGGAAAGATGATATAGGTATTTTCATCACTACAATCGCTAAATTATGTATAAAAACATTGAAGGAGATATTATCAATAACGGAAGAAAGGGAGATGAAACATATAATTATTATGTATCAAGAATCTATAACACCTTTTGTATTGAAAATAATTAACAATATAAAGAATATAAAGGTGGAGTATTTTTCTGTTAATGAGTTACAATATAATATAACAAAACATTCTCTTCAACCTATATTTGAAAAACTGACTAAAGATGAAATTAAGAGTATTATGGTAAAAATAAAGAATATTGAAAAACTCCCTATAATGTTTACGGTGGATCCTATCGCTAGGTATTATAACTATCAGAAAGGTGATGTTATTCGTGTGCGAAGATGTGATATAGTTTGTTATAGGTATGTTGATGTTAATGTTGTATTATAATTTTATTTCCCAATCTGGGAATAAAATTATCCTTTTCTTATAAATTGATTACAGTATCAAAATCACCTTTAACAACCTGATGGGCTATAATTAAAGCCAACTTGGAAGAGAATTTATCCTTTATACTATCGAAAACAGTGGATGATAATTCTTCATCTAATGATGCGGTACACTCATCCAACATAATTAATGGAGATTTGAATACATCTGATAATGCTAATGTATATGCTAATGTTAATCGTGCGAATTCTCCACCACTTAGACTATTTACATCTATTTCTCTATCTTTGTATTGTATTTCGATATCTATAGTAGGTTTAGTACCTTTTTTGTTTGTTTTCCAAGTTTTTAGTGTACTGTAAAGAGGGGTGTCTGGAAAAAATAAATCTAACCATTCTTGTGTATGAATATTAATGTTTTCGACCATATTATTCAATATTAAACTTTCACTTCTTAGTATTTTTTCCTTTAGTTTCAAAGTAGCAGTGTATCTTTTATTAGAATCTTCAACTCTTTTTCGTTCTTCGTTTACTTTACTATTTTTATCATCCCAGTTCTGTTTCTCCTTTTCCCATTCTATCCATTCCCTTGAAAGTTTTTGTCTTTCCAATAGTATTTTCAGTTTATTTGGATTTCTTATTTTACCCCATTTCACAGTGTGGTCTTTTTTACTTTGTTTGTTTTGTTCAGTTTGTTCCAAAATTCTTCTGGAAGTATTTTCAATCTGAATATTGATTGATAGTATTTCCGATCTGATTCTCTTTTGTTCTTCATATTCATTCCTTAATTCATCTTCATTCTCGATTTCGATATCATCTGAAAAACACGGTAATTCAGTTATTTTGTTTCTAATGATATCAAGTTTTTCTTCCAACATTATCAAGGTGGATGATTTATATTCACCATCTCTTCTTTCAATAAGTTTTTCCAGTTTTCTAATTCTATTATTTTCAATGTTTAATTCATCTCTTAATGTAGAAACATCGAGTTCTTCTCCGGTTGTATCTACGGAATAATCTTTTAATTCATCTTCCAATTCTTTTATCTGTTGTTGGATGAGCTCTTGTTTTTGTAATGCATTATCTATTTTATTAATACGTTCACGTAATTCCTCTACAGTAAGTGTACTTGAACTAGAATTAACCTCATGTTTTTCAGGGTCATATACTTCAAGACTACTTGATTTTTCTGATGAAAGAACAACTTTCTCGGAACAACAAGGACAATTAAATACTTTAATACGATTTGTAGTTTTAGTTTTTAATTCTTCGACAGTTTTGATACGATTTTCTATCAAGACATCTACAGGTTTAATTTTACTAGAAAGTTTATCAATTCTATTTTTCAAATTGTTGACGGTTCTTTTTTCATGATTTTTTATTTCAATATTCTCTATCTCCTTCTTTAATTCAGAGATGGAGTATTCAGATTTTTTACTTTCTAATTCTTCTATACGTTCTTCTATTTTCTTTTTACTGGATTCTATTTCATTTTCTATCATTTTCTTTGTATCTTCACATTGTTCCTGTAGAACCGTATACTTTCTTTTTTCTGAACACATTTTTATTTTGTGTTTTAATTTAGATAGAACAACATCACCTTTATTTTTATTTTCCAATTCGTGTACTTTTTCCTGTAACTCATTTAATATCATATTTTCATTTTTCACGATAGCGGTTCTATTTTTTACCTCTTTACACAAAATGTTTGTTTCCCATAGTTCTTGTTCAATTTGACGATCTATAAACCCTTCATCCTTCATTTCTATAGGTTTAGATTTAGAGGGGGGTTCAGGTAAAATACAATCATTTAAAATATTTTGAACCATTTCAAAACTGGATTGGTGTCTAATCCAGTTTTCTTTTTCCACAGAAGTGATATGTTTTAACTTCTTCTTTAAAGATTGAATATCAAAATCATTAATGGAAAATTTCTCTAAAAACGATAGTTTATCAATTGGACTCATCTTAACAAATGAATTTTCTCCTTGTTGGTTTAGATAACATGAAACGTCAAAATGAGAACCAAACTCATTGTTTATTATTGATTGTGCGACATCATCCTGCCATTCACCTGTAGAGTTTTTCACAATCAATCTATTTGGTCTCTTTGTTCTTTCTATTTTTAAGTCCTTTATTTCCAATATAACCTTTGTTTTACCTTCTTTCGAACTTATTTTTTTACCTACACCAAATAAGGCAAAATATATTGCCATTAAAATAGTCGATTTACCTGCTCCACTCTGTCCAGATAAAAGTGTTAAACCTTCTTCACCCAATTCCAATTCCTTCTGGTCCCAACATCTAAAGTTTTTCAAAGTGATTTTCATTTTTACCTTCTTCTGGTATTACACTTGCTTGTTATTCATTTTTATATTTCCTGTCTTTAATATAAAAAATGTCATGGTTTACAAAAATAAAAGAAATATGGTCTGAATGGGGTTTTGAAATTGTATTAGGTTTATGTATTGTTTTCATTCTAATATACGCTCTTTACAGGAAATTAACGAGTAAAAAAGGTACTTGGAGTACAAAAGTTCCTATTTTTCCAGACTCTATGAGGATGAAGTCTAGATATAGTTCTGGAACTAGGTCTACAGGTAAGGGTCGAGATAGTAAAGGTGAAGTAGAATGTAGACGTGTCTTGGAAGAAGTATTTCAAAGACCATTTGATAAAGCAAGACCTGATTTTTTGAGAAACACTGTTACCGAGAATTATAATTTAGAACTTGATTGTTGGAATCCAGAACTTAAACTAGCTGTTGAATATAATGGTATTCAACATTATAAGTTTGTTCCATATTTCCATAAAAATAATAAAGAAGCTTTTCTAAATCAAAAATATAGAGACGATATGAAACGTAGAATATGTAAAGATGAGGGTATATGTTTAATAGAAGTCCCTTATACAGTAAAAATAGAAGACATAAAAGAATATATAGTTAATGAATGTAGAAAAAAAGGATTTCGTGTCTAAATAAAGAATGAAACGAGTTAATAAAATCGTGATGATACTTTTTATACTATCGTTAATTATAGTTTTACCTATTATTTTCTACAAGGTAGAAGATTTCACGTATAAACCTAATGGTCTTATCAGAGAAATTCTTGATGATATAACACCCCTTTTTGTTGATTCTAATTACAAAGGTGTATTAGCTCCTTTAAACAATAGAAATATAATGGATGAAATAAGGTTTTACGAAGATGATCAATCTTACACAATAAATAAAGAAAAGGTGTATTTATGCTTGAAGGATAAAAAAGGAAAATATTACGGTAAGAATATGATTATATATGTTACATTACACGAGATAGCTCATGTAATATGTGACGAAATTGGACATACTGAAAAGTTCAAACAGATATTCGATGAATTATTGTATGAAGCTTCTGTAAGAGGTATTTACAACCCATCTATTCCTATTGTTCAAAACTATTGTCCGAAATAAAGATATTCTATAATATGATAATATATTAACGTGGTTTATTATAGAATAAGTATACACGATTTATGATGCTAATTATTCGACTTATGGTTGTGGTGCATATTTGTAAACAATACCAGTATTGTTGTCAACAAATATCGGTTTAAAGTTTGCAGGTGGAGTAATAGTAGATGTATATTCAGGTAGGTCGGATAATACTAATTTTTCGGTTCGAACACCAGTATGTTCGGTTGTTTTTCTAACATTAAAGTTTTCAATAGGCATTTTTATTATATACTATAAAAATAAAAAAAAATAAATAAAGATATTCTATAATATGATAATATATTAACGTGTTTTATTATAGAATAAGTGTAAACGATTTATAATATGTATTGTGATTGGTAAACAATACCATTTACTGGATCCACATATAAATTTGATGCTTGAGTAGTAACAGATAATGCACTTATTACTAATTTTTCAGTTCGAACACCAGTATGTTCGGTTGTTTTTCTAACGTTAAAGTTTTCAACAGGCATTTTTATTATATACTATAAAAATAAAAAATAAAAAAAAATGAATATATATTGTTTTGATACAGGTATTTTTATCAAAACAACAATGTTAAACAAAGTTTGTTATGATGTTATGGGTGAGATTTTTACCTTTTTAGATTTTAAATCACAGATGGAACTGTTATGTGTTTCATTTGATTTAAAACGATTCAAAGGGAATGTTTTTCAGGAAAAGTGTTTTAAACTTAAAAGTGAAAAACACTTTAGACATCTCGTTGAAAAAAGGGCAGGTAAGTATGTAAAGTCATTGAATATTAGATTTTCTAATGTAAATCACGTACTGCAAGATATATTATATTGGTTTACAGAACTAGATGAATTAAGTGTATCATATACAGATATAGTACGTGTTGATTTCAAAGGATTTGAAAAGTTGTCTAAATTGAATATATCATCGTGTGATATTGAAAATAGAGACTTTTCGAAAATGAAGAAGTTAAAGAGTTTAAAAATGGGTAATCAGGAATGGAAGGAAGACGGTAATCATTACTTGTGTTTACCTAATTCAATTGAAGAGTTAGGACTTGAACTGAATGATGAATTTGTTGATGATAATCAGTTCGTATATATAGCTAATAACTGTCCGTATATTAAGACTATTAATATTAGAGCTAGTTCTGTAACTAATAAATGTATAATAGACAATATTCCCAATATGAAAAATCTGACATCAGTGGATTTTACACAGAATAGTATAAAAGATGATGTTTTATATTCGCTCTCTGAGATGAAAAATATCAGAAAATTAATACTATCAGATAATGATATTACGGTTGATGGTATAAGTTATTTACAAAACAGTAATGTAACTGATTTGGATATTTCCAAGAATTACATAAATAAAGAAGATATACGTGAACTGTTAAAAATAAAAACATTAAAGACATTGAATCTGAGTTACAATGATATAACAAATGATGAAATATATGAGTGTGTGAGTGATATGGGATATAAAAATAAAATAACTATTATAAACGATGACTACAATATAGACGAAGATAATATCCAAATAAAAATAATTACTCCATTACAGTTAATTATAAATTACCGTAAAGATTATACTGAATTATAGAGAAAAAATAAGTACACTTGTATATTAATAGTGTACACCCATATAAAGCATGTTAAACTCTTGTTTTATATTGTTATTATTAATAAATGGGAAAATACTTTATAGATAAATATTCATTACTACATTTTGCGAGTGGTGTAATTGCCTATCATTTCGGTTTAAATATAACAGTATGGTTATTGTTAAATATAATATTCGAGATGTTGGAAAATACATCAGTTGGAATACAGTTTATTCAAAATCATTTACTTACAATATGGCCTGGAGGAAAGAAATACTCTGATTCTATCATTAATATTTTGGGTGATATTGTATCAAGTATTACTGGATGGTATGTTTGTTATCTAATTGATAATTAGATGTAATAAGATTGTTTATATTTATTATCATCTCTTTTTTGTTCCCAGACAGTAACGTTCTTTTTATTTACCTTTTTATATATTTTGTGAACAGAATTAGTTATTTCGTGTATGTATAATTCACCATCAATCTTTTGAAACAATATATCTTTATTGCTTTCAGCTGGTAAACATCCATAGAAACGTACATCCCGCCATATATAGCCTTTATTATTTGGCATTGTTTTGAGATTCCTGATTATATAATCAGGAACTGTTTCCAGTATAGAGAAGTATTTCTTTTCAAAGTTTCCAATTAATCGTTGTTTACTAAAGAAGTTTTTTCGTTCTTGTTTAGATGTCTGAAAATACTGATCAGATTTATTTTTATCCTCTTGTTTACGTTCCTTTTTCTCTTTTATAATATTCTCTTTTCGAGTATTTTTTAAGTCTATTTCCTTTTTATTTTGTTTACATTTATTTTTCAATTCATCGTCTAAATAACCGTTTGATAAGTCATATTGTCTTTTATCGAGAGAATCTATTTCTTCTAGGTATTTAATATTATCATTCTTTAATGATTTTATCTTTTTTACAATATAGTCTGATACTGTTTGAGATTTCAATGCTATTATTGAAGTATTGTTACGTTCTATATATGTTTTAATAGTTTTTATACGTAAATCCAATCTATTCCGTTCCTTTCTATGTAACTGTTCCATGTATTTAGTATTCTATTAGTTAATACTTAAATAATTTATCAGCTTAAAAAAAATACTAGAAGAAAATAAAGATGATTATAAAAACGACTACAAGGGATATTATTAAAGATATTGATTCATATGATATACAGATATGTGATTATTTTTATTCCACCTTGAATATTAAAAAAGATGATGATTTTCTTGTGTTTAAGACTAATTCTGAGTTTATTAAACAATATTTACGTGTAGATGAACCAATAAACTCAAAATGGTTTCGTTGTAAACTAGAATTTTATCCAATACTATATAATAATAAGCGTGAAATAGATAACAAGGGGGTTCATTACATATATATTGATTCACCTGAACCATATTCTATGGAGATAGGTTTTTGTTCTCCTAGTGGTAAAATAACTTTATATAAGGATGAAAAATTATTTTCAAATGAAATAGAGGAAATACAGTTGTTTCGGTTAAAACGAGAAAATGTCGTTAATAACATAATGAATAGTAGTATTGATAACGTAATGATAGATGAACTTATATCAAATGAATTAACATCAGTTTTAGATGAATCTATCATCAACGATGTTTCAAATACAATTGTTAGTAAATATAAATTAAACAGAGATGCTATTATAGCTTTATGTGAAATTGTAATTTTTCTAACTAATCCGATAGCATCATACGGATTGGGTGTTTTTGAAGATAGGATTAATTCAGGTTATTATAATGATAAATCTTTCATTGAATTATCGGTAATGGAAAAATTACCAGAGATATTTGACAATAAAGGTGTTTCAGATAAAGAATCGAAATATGTATTTATGCTTATACAAAATGTAAAAAACATATATATAGGTAGATTGTGTAATTATATATTTTGGAAACACACCGCAAAGAAAATAACTACGGAACCCACAAGTTTAACATATCTCAATACTACCAATGATGAAAACACTGATATAGATGATGAAAATAAACAAACTGTTATTTATACTGAGGGTGATGAATCTTATAAAATACCTATTGTTGATGTATGGGAACAAATTATATTATACAATGTTCCAAAGAATCCACATACTGGAAACCCTTTGTCGGATGAATTTATTCAAATGTTTGAAAAGGAACATAACATAGAAAGAGATAAACCAACTTCAAAAGAAATAAAACAAGTAGATGTAATATTGACAAAGTTGATGAAATCTCTTTCTAAACTTGAAAAGAATATGAAAAATAAATTAGGTATAGTACTAGACGACGATAGTGATGTTTCTGCATCTTCTGAAGATGAAGATGAATCTTATGACAACAAATACGAAGACAAAGATGAAGTAGAAGAAGACAAAGATGAAGTAGAAGAAGACAAAGATGAAGTAGAAGAAATAGAAGAAGACAAAAACGTAGAGGAAGTAGAAGAAGACAAAAACGTAGAGGAAGTAGAAGAATCTACAAATAATGAATATAAACTAAATGAATCTACAAATAATGAATATAAACTAAATGAAACTGTACAAGATGAAAAATATGAGAACGTGGAAAAGGAAGTAAAAGAAGATGATAACATAAAAGGGAAAAGATGTGATCATTGTAAAAAAGAGATAACTACATCTTTAATCAATACGGTTGAAACTAAAGATAATAAGATATCAGAATTATCATTATGTAGTGTCGACTGTTTATCAGCCTATAATATTTAATATGATTATTTATATCCTAATATAGGATATAAATAATATTTTTAAGATTTAATACACGAGATTTTAACCACTATACTGCCATTTATTTTTACATTCAACACATTCAGCAAAAGTTGTCATAGGTTCATCAGCACCTCTGGTTTGTCGTGAAAATGAAAATACCTTGTTACTACCACATACACATTGTAACACACCTTCTTCTACTTCAATTGGATTTTCTATAAAGAGATTTTCTTCTTCCATTTCAATCTTGTATTCTTTAAACTTAGGATGATTCCAGTCTAATAAATTATTCTCTATCATTGAATAGATTTCATCGACCTTGACATTGGATATGATATCCCCTGTGATTTCATATAGTAACTTGTTATATATTTTGTTATCTTTATCACTTTTTTCCCATATAATCTGTTCAATCTTTTTGATATTGTCTCCATCTAACAATTGAGATAAAACGTTCATTCCTTTTTTTCTGGTCATTGTGTTTTTAGTATACTAATATGATAACTACTCTCTATAAATTCAATTTAATAAATTTTATCGACCAATACAAATTTGTTTTTACCTTTTAACTTATACCCAATTACAGTGTACATTACTTCATCAGTATCGTTATTATTTTTTATAATATATGATTTGGGTTCAGATGATAAAACCCATAATTTATAATTATCTTCTTTATTAATACTTTCTATATTTTTAGCTATAAACACTTTAGAACTAATCTTTTTATTATATAACAAATAAGGTGAATTTAACTGTGGTTGTGGTTTATTGTATAGTATTTCTTTTGTATTTATTTTAGTGATATAAGTCAACAAATTTCCAACCTTTAATATAGTTTCGTTTTTATGTTTATCGAAATCATATACAGTATCATATGAATTTTCTATATATTTTTTATTCTTATAATCTTTCACCTGTTTCCAGTTCCACATAACAGCTATTTTTAAATTATAATTCATCATATCGTATACCTTTTTATTTCTGACTACAACTTTACCTTGTTTTATATTTTTGTTATTTTCAAGTAACAAGTTGTTTGGATTATTATATACATATTCTGGAATAATAACCATACGTGAATCTAACCATTTAGGGGTTAGTTCACTTGGTTTTGTATTATCTATAGAGTAAAAATATAGTAGATGTTGGAATAGATATGTCATTAATTTACGTTGGTTATTCCATTGGTCAACAAATTGAATACTTTTATCGTATTGGTTTAAATATCCTTCATGTGGTATTTTAATAACACAATTACCTATAGTACCACTAATAACATTGTTTTGTTTATCAACTATAACTTCCTTTAGGTTCAATTCTTTCGAAACCTTTTTAGCATCGACAATAGAAATTAATTTATTTTTCCCCTTTTCCTCTTTTACATCAATCGGTATTTGAGGGTCAATTAATATACTAGTTTTAATACCGTTTTTGGTTTCTATATTTAACAAATCTACTTTACCATAAGAATCAAAACGTTGACTTAACACTTTTACATTATCTGGTAATTTCATAGGTACAACTTTTGTATTATTAATGATTGCAATATCATTGTTTTTCATCAGTTTCAAAATAGATTTTGTTTCATTGAGAGAAAATATAGATTTAGAGCTTCCATCCTTTTTTAATAACGATATTATTTCACATATGGGGTGATTTACAGTATCATATCTACTACCCATGTGTTCATACAACATAATAGTTTTGTCCTTATTTTCTGGATAAATATAGAATATTTCTCTCCTTGGTTTAAGAAAGACAACCTTCGACGATTTACCTATACGACTGAATATAACTACATTACAGTTTGTTATCTTAGGAAGTACATTGTAAACAAGTCTAGGATTTAGGTATGTATTTTTATCCAATATGGTTTTCGTTATTTCTTCCACCGAACAATCCCATAATTCTTGTTTACATAGTTCTGGGAATTTACTTACATCCTTTCTTGTTATTTTCTTTTCTAAAATGATAGAAAGACAATCTAATAAACTATCATTACCATTTTCATCGTGTAGAGCTCCCATCCTCACCCATGATTTTTTATCATCTAATAAAATTGAAACAGGTTTTGGTAATAAACCGTATTTATATTTAGATAATAGTTTATCCGTTGTAATAACTGTATCTTTAACAGTTGTAGTAATAGGTTCATTATAATAGTAATTACGGTATAAAGAACCTATTTTTTTCTCATGATCATAGAGATAACAACATGGTAATACATTTATATCTTTACTGTTTTTAAGAGTGTTTTTTCTAAGACCTGGATATATGTATTTATCGTTTTTGTCACATGAATACAAACGAGGTTTTATACCAGCTTCTGTTGGTACTTTTGGAAATTTTATAACTTGAAATCCCTTCGATTTAATATTTTCTGCCTCTCTTGTTGTGACAACTCTTGGTTGATTTGGACATTTTGTTGGGTATCCAGAAACAAATAAGTTAGGTTCAATGTCCTTTAACCTCATATTTTCATCAAACAATTCTTCCTCTTCGTCCTTTTCATCCTTTCCACTTTCGTCCTTTTCATCCTTTCCACCTTGATCATCTATATTGATACCATAAGCATTATAGAACTTTATTATTTTACTATTATTTTCATTATATATTGAAAACAGTTTCGAAATAATATTTTTCATTTCATCTATCTTATTTACACTCGGTAGAGATACAATTTTAACACGAGTATAATGAGAACCTATATCGAATTTATTAGCCTCTTTTATGTTAGTAACATTATCGTATTTTTTGACTTTACCTGAAGAAAAATGCATTGTTATCTTTTCTTCATTGTAACCACTGTAAACAAATATAATTTCTTTCTTACTAGCTGTTTTTTCTGTTTCTTTAATCCACACTATTTTATTCCAGAAAGGGTTATTGGTTATTAAATCTAACATGACAACTTTTTTTGTATTAACACTAGCAATATAGAAAGTACCTCCTATATCTTTTTTTGTTACAGTTTTAGTAATGGAAATTTTATTCACTATATTGTCTTTAAACAGATTCATAAATTCGTTAGATATTAATTCATGTTTTACAGTTTGTTCGTCCCATGAAAGAATATATTTGTTCTGTTTATTGGAAAGTTTTATATGTATATCTTTTTCCGGAAGATTCATCAATAAACATATACATTCATTATCCCATTTCATCCTGTTGATATTAGGTGATATTACCTGGGACTTTTGTAATACTTTACTGAATTTGTTGTTTAATACAATTAGTGGTATTTTGTCACCGACATGCATTAAATCGAATATTCTTTCTAAATTTACATCCATATCGAATTTAACAGATAACATTGATGTGTATTTTTCAACTTCGAATTCTGAAACAAAAGGAACTTTTTTAATCTTTTCAAACTTCATTATTCTTTCTATTTCATCTTTTTGTTCCTTCATGAACATTTTGATGCGGTTCTGTATCTCGGTATTTAATTTATCTCTTGTGTCCCACAATCTTTGAAGTTCAAATTCATTAATGTTATCAAACTCTGGTATATTTCCCAATTCATCTATAATAACAAGCGAATAAAATGCAAAGTCCTGATCATTCAATTGAGGGTTGAATATTAGATACGGTATTAATACATCTTTCAAAGGGTCGTCCCATGAACACGTTGTTTTTATTTTATTCCAGAAGTTTTCAAAACTTATTTGTTTCTCACTGCGAATAAGGTCTATCAGGTTTTTCACTATGATGTTAGATTTGGTTTCAAGATTCCACTCACCAAAGGGAAAACATAAAAATTCAGGTAGTGTTTTTAGATTATAAGCGATTCTGTTAATAACAGTTTCTTTGTTATCTAAATAAAACAGAGGAAACTTTTTATTATTAATATTAATATTAGTCATACTTTATTTCTTACAAACTTGTATTTTTTTCTTTAGTAAAGTTTTCTATAATGTATTTATAAAAATATGGAATAATATAATAACTAGTATTATGATTGATAATCTTGTTGAATATCTTCAAGATAATACTATATGTAGTTCTTTAAAATTTACAGGTGTGTTTCCAGTTAAAGGGAAACAAGGTTTAGCAGGTGTGCTAAAACAAGATAATGGTGATATGGTTGTGTTTAAAATGTCAAACTATATTGATTATTTAATTCGACACGAGACTTTAATATTGAAAGGTTTACAGAATTGTGCAATATGGTTACCACATATTCCTATGTATAAAGGAAGACTTGAGAATGTTCCATGTAAAATAAAAAATAGTATACGTGATAAAAATCCATTTCAAAAGGGTACGAACACTATAACAAAAGAATTATACTTAAGTGAATATATACCTAATAAAACAAATTTATATACATTCATACATGACTATATCGAACATACAGATGTTATTTTTTCTTGTGTGAAACAAGTGTTATTATCTTTAATAGTGCTCCAACAAAAAAAACAATTCACCCATTACGATTTACATCCTATGAACATATTAATATATAATAGTCCTAATAACGTAAATGATTGGTTTATATACAAGTTTTCATCTGAAAAACATTACGCTATACCTGTAAATGGGAGAATATCAAAGATTATAGATTTTGGATATTCTTATAGTTCAGATGTAAAAGGTAATCCTTTATGGTGTAACATGTCACATACACAATACGGATTTACAACATGTAATTTTGATTGGATTACCGATATCAAGATTTTACTCACTACCGTATCTAAAGAATTAATGAATTCACATCGACGTCATGAGGAAAAGGTAAAAAAATTTGATAAACTTGTTTCTAGTTTATTATTTCCATTACAAATCGATAAAAATAGTGGATGGGATAAAATACCATCACATGTTGATAAAAATGGTGCTTCTGAAAACATATTATCAGAGATTGAGAGTTGGAATATTTCAGGGATGAAAAAAAGTAAGTTATGGGAAAAATGGAATTTCATATGTTTTGATATTATACAATCTCTTATAATTCACCCTTTAGGACATTCAAAATTCTATGAAAAAGATGTACACAAATCTTTATATATGTTTTTCAATGAGTGGAACAAAATAGAAAACCAAATAACATCTACACATCTTCAATTATTTATGTTCAAAGAAATAGTCGATATTACTCGTAATAAAAGATATATGTATACAAATGATAATTATAGAAAAAGAGCAGTATCGGAATTCAAAAAAGATGTCACTCAGTGGGTAGATAAACAATTCAAATGGTTTAACGTGAAAGATATAGATTGGGAAAAATTGATGTGTTCTTTATGTATAATATCTAGATTTATAGAAACTAGATTGTACCAAAATATAAAAAAGGTTGAAGTCGTAAAGACTGAAAAGTATAAGGAATTACCGTTTAATGATTTATATGAGTTATATGAAATTATAGAAAGTGAAATCCCATATAATAGTTTTTACGGAGGTGATACAATGGTTGAAATAATAGATGTTGAAAAAGAATGTAAGAGTAGTCATTTAGTAACTATATCAAATGAAATACAGAAAACACCAAATCTTATCAAGAGTAATATGATCATGAAATCAATCAAATCAAAATCCAGTCATTATTACCTTTAATTGATTTTTCAGTTTTATACCGCCATACCATACTAAATACTTTTTTTATTAACCACCAACTAAATCTTATCACGTGTTTGTTGTAATAAAATGTTTTATAGTACATATACAAATAAAAAAGAACATAATAACTATACATTTTATTAATATATAGATTATTAATAAATGAATACTAATTCCAACGATAGTTTTATGAAAACTTCTATACAACGTAAAATGAATTATGATGTTCCTTTCTTCGTAACTGAATCATCAGTTACTAAAACACAAACAGATTTCGATTCTTTCCCTTATACTAGATGGTATAGAGGAGTTGCTGAAAGTTCAGAACCTATTATTATAGATAGAAAGGCTGGTTTTCGTCCACGTACGGATGAATGTTATGAAACTAAAACATGTCCTGAAAACGTCCAATCTGATTTATGTTTTCAATTCCCTTGTTCCACTGTTTTACCATGTCATTATGTAAAAGGAAAACCTAAATGTTTACCGTTACGATATGTCTAACAAAATATTGTGTTTAATTTATAACCGTAACGATAGGTTATAAATTATGATGTTACTTTCGAATACTAAGAATATGACAATATTATGTTAAACTCTTTTATGTAAAAGAAGACATTCCATCATTGTATTTTCAGGACAAAATAATAAATCCAATTTTCTACACATTTCATCCGTAATAACAGGTATTAACCTTTGTAAGGTTCGGACAATCCTTTACCTTAAAAGGTGGTGCTTTACGACTTTTTAGGAACACTTATTGGTTTACATTTATATTGAATATTATTTTTACCCATAGAATTTTATTTATATTGGTAATATTATTTTGTTATTATTTACTATGTTAATCAAACTAATTACTTTTTCGTAATCTTATATTTACTTGCTCCAAATAACCCACCTGAAACCGCCAAGAACGCACTAGACATCACCAAGAATAAAACAGATATAATCAAATTATCTCTAACCGCATTTCTCAGAGGAATACATTTATCGTCTTTTTCAATATTAGCCTGCATTACAGAAGTTAAAATCAATATGACAATCGAAAGTACAAATGTTAATGATGCTAATACAATATTACCAGGTGTCTTTTTATTAACATTACATCTTAACGATGTTATAAATTCAGAAATGGGCATAAACATAGCAACTAATACAATTATCAGTACATATGTATTTAACTTTCCTACAATCGCTTTACTGCAATCATTTGTAATATTAGTATTTATCCTTAAACAGTTAACAATAATAACTATGCCTATTATAAGAATAGCGAATTCAGTAATATTATTTTGTATTCTTTGGTCCATTTTTTATATTTATTATATAAAAAAAAAATTATATATCAAGTTTTTCTTCTATATATTTTCTTGAACTAGACATTATACCCATAAATTTATAAAAATCCTTCTCCATGAATTTTTTATTTATTCCTGACATGATAACCTTACCAGAGTGGAAGACAAGGAATGTATTATAACGAGTATTATCCAATTTATGTTTTACCATTCTAGCGTTTAGTGTTGATAGATATTCGTCATACTTAACTATAGTTTCATCCCAAATCTTTTCACTTTCATTCCATGTCATTTTATCGATATCAATATCAGTTATACTTCTATTAACTGGTATTTTGATATTTACACCAGTATAACCAAAGGATGTTTCTAATAAACAGTGGAACTTTTCAATATTATTGAAAATGTAATCATTCAGTTTTTCTCTATCGACAAGATACCCAACAGAAAAATCAATGTTACGCATACAAGGTATAAACAATATCTTAATTACATCATCTTTTTCCGTTTTTTTATACCATAAATCCTTTCTATCATAAATCATATCCCAAAATATTTTAACACATTCTTTTGCTTGTCTAATGCTTTTACACCCAGTCATTTGAAAAGTACCATTTAAACATATTTTAAAGTTTATAGGTTTATCCAACATCATTACAATCGTTATAGAATTACGAAACCATTTCTTCTTTTTATTTTTACGTGGACGTATTTCTATTCCACGTATTTTATCTTCATACTTAATTGTGATTATAGAACCCTTTTTTACCTTGTTTTCACACTTGTTAGTATTGTCATTTAATAAATCTTCACTACTTTTTCTACCTCTTTTTTTACTTTTGAGTTTGTAAGGTGTTATAGGCAAATAAGTAAATATATCTTTTATATTGAATATAAGATTAGTAGATACCGTAAAGGTTTTTGTAGAAACTTTTATTTCGTTAAAATCAGTTTTACTCATTTTCTCTATTTACCTAATCAATACAATAAAAACATTTAAAGTAATCATTTTTTTATATAAATACAGATTACTAATATGAGTTCCGAATCTTCACTTACTACTCCAGGAGACAGAGATCTCCAGAATAAATGGAAACCAGAAGTTGGAAAACCCCCATTAACTGGAGATGAATTTAATAATGCTGTTAATGAACTTAATGTAGATACATTTATTAAGAAATTTCCCAAGATAGATAGAACATACGCTGACCCCCCTATTCAATTACAAACTTATGGTTTATTTTCATTTGTTCCTGCAAAAGGTGCTACTCCTGATAAAGATGGATTTTTCGGCTTTGCTAAACTAAGAGGTAATTTTTCTACAGAACTTGAAGCTCAACAAAAAGCTGAAGAATTAATCATGAATACAGATTCATATCATGATATTTTCCACTCTTACGTTGGAAGACCTTTCCCAATAACAACTTCTATTAAACATGCTCTTAATACTGATGAAGTTGATATTAGAAAAAAGACAACTAAATGTATTTCAGAATCTATCATAGAAAAGAAGAAAAAAGAACAAAGTGATATCGAAGAAATCAAAGAAAAGGAAAAGAAGTTAGTTGAAGACACTAAACAGGAAAAAGTCGATCCTTATGAAAATTATATTACATTACGTGTTAAGAAAGCCCAACTAAGTTGGACTTATCTAGAACATATGAAAAAGATTGACGAGATTAAGGATATTTTATTGAAAACGAATGATGAGATTGTAGAATTGGATAAGAAGAACCCCAAATTCAATGATGAATATTATGAAAAGTATATGAAAGCAAGAAAAGATGCCGGTATTAAAGATACAAGTGAAGATGGAAAAGAATCATTTATGAAATTCTTGGTTGAAGATGCCGAATTACCTGGTATTGTGTGGAACAAGAAATCATCTTCTGAATAAAAATACCATTTAGTTGATTACATATTTTATAACCTACTGTGTTATAAAATATAATTTCATATAGTAGTGATATTATCATCACATAGTTCTTGATCCGACAAATTACAAGATTGAAAAAGAACTTAAAACCGGTTGTTATTGGAAAAAAATGAATTTTTTATAGGGTTTTGAAGGGGATAAAAGCAAAATCCAATATGACTACTAACTGTAATATCAGTGGATGTTCTACCGTCGCTCTCCCCTCCAGTAAACATTGGTGGGAAAATGGTTTAACCATTGAAGGTTTCATAACGAAGATGCCATACTGTGAAAGACACAGAAGAAGGGTGATATCAGATTATTATTATTACCACTCCAATCCCATTACAACAGTTGATTTTCAACAGATGGAAGATTACAAAGAATACGTAAAACAAGTGAAAAAAATAACGGATGAAATAATAATTCCTGATCTTTCCAACATGATTTGCGAATACATCTAAACCACATTACATAATATCACATCACAGAGGAGAAAACCTCTCTAAAAAACACCCAATTTTGAAGGGTTAAACTCCCTTTAATTTGTTATGATGGTAAAAATCAAAGTGAATTCATTTTGATTTTTTATTTATTAAAAAATGATTTTTTCTCTGCTTTTTCAAACCTTGATAAGTATACTTATTACTTACTACAAGTAATTCAATATAACAATGTCCGAAACTGAAAATCTCCTCAAAATCCAAGAATTTATCGACGACCACAAAGATGATTTGACAGAAGGTGATTATTTAATAATGGTTAATAGTCTTATGAAGACTTGGAAAAATGCTTCTGACCAAGAACGTAAGAGAAAAAAAATGGAAAGTGAGTTGATAGAAACAATATATAATATTAATTTCAACTATCAGAATGAAAAAAGACTTCATGACGAAACAAAAACACTGTATAAAATACAATGTGAAAGAAACCAACATCAACAAAAAGAAATGGAAAATTTAGAAATTTTCAATCACGAAACAAAAACATTATATTTAATACAGTGTGAAAGAAACCAAGATCAACAAAAAGAAATAGAAAAGTTGGAAGAAGCCAACAGTTTGTATATCACTATATACATTATATTGATTATTGCTGTATCATATATAATATTATAAACACCACAATACAGAGGAGACAACCTCTCTAAAAAACACCCAATTTTAAAGTGTTAAAATCACTTTATTTTTCAACCACTATATACTTTATATTGATTATACAAAATTGAGAGATTCGGTTTTAATACAGTCTTTGTATTTTTTAACCACTTTTTCAATACCTTTTTCATCTTTATTCATTGACTCAAATTCTATTAGTCTTAGAAGTTTTGCAAAGTTTCTGATAAAATTCATTCGTTGTTCAGCTCCATTTTTTTGTTTTAAAAATCTATATGCCGTATTATGAGCAGTAAAAACACGTTTTCCTCTCTTTCTATTGTATAAAGCTATTAATAACATCCATAATGACCAATAAAAACAAAATCCGGTATTGTCTATTTCCTGTCTGTATTTTTCCTTTTCAAGCATTTGTATACCTGAATATTCCCTTGAACCTCTGAGTAAAATACTTTGTGATGGACATGCTACATGTGGTCCATAATATTTAATTATGGGTTTGATAGGTTCATTTTCAAAAACTACGTTTTTCATAAATTCAATAATCGCATTTCCAACGTTTCGTTCAAATTCTGTTGGATTTTCTACCAAGAGTGTCTGAGCTCCATGTGGTTCAAATCTGAATATATAATAATTATTGTTTTTATCTTTTTGGATAATTAATAGATTTGCATGTCCACCACCACCTGGAAAAATACTATTGAAAAATAATACAGTTGTTGTTGAATTGAGAAGACAATCTTTAATGTGTTCTGCACAACTCGAATCTACTGAAGGCGGTAGACCTGAGCGTTGCATAGTCACGCCTTCATAGTTACATGTAATATATGATCTTCCATGTGAATTGCTTATAAAATATATTCCGGCGTGTTTTGTTTCACCATATTGATTTTTAATACGAGGGTGACACTCAGATTCACCTACCAATTCTTTAATTAGAAAAAGAGACACATATTGAGTACGCGGTGTAGCAATTATTATTTCCTCTCTTTCTGTTGGGTTTTTTTCCAAATATCTTTTCCACTTTGATGTGATTATATTTGGTTTCACAACAGGTATTTTATAAGACATTGGTTTTTTAACTTTTTTTCTTTCTGATTTACGTTTTTCCACTGTAAGATGTTTTTTAACTTTTTTTACTGATTTACGCTTTTCTCCTGTAAGAGGTTTTTTAACAGTCATTTCTATTTATTAAAAAACAATATAAAATATATTCAAGAAAAGAAAATCACTATTATTCTATAATAGTGATATTTTCATCTTCACCTAGTTCTTGTTCTGACAACATTGCCTTTGTGGGTATTTTATCCCATAGTGATTCCTTTACTAATATATTACAATTGTCCTCTAACTCATAAAACCTACTTCCCTGTAAATGTACATTTTCAGCCATCACCTTGTAGTAACAACGATTGTTTAATCTATCCATCTTATCGACAATCATTTTCATCATTTTTCCATTTGGATCCTTAACAGTAAGAACTTTATCATTATCCCTCTTACATACTGTATATGTTTTCCTTGAAGCATCTGTATTAACAACGTTCCACTTTTTCGTATTTTCATCTTTACAGAGTAAATCTATCTGTTTATCCTTAACATCTCTTATCTTTTTCATATCACTAAAACCATGTTTATCCACCGTCTCCAACATCATACCTCTACACTGTTCTATCTTATTCTCTAACTGTTTCTCGTCAAAATCTATCCCATTGTTACCCTTAAAGTAATTACTGAGATTGAAAGTATTGTTATTTGTAGTATTCGTAACATACTTGGGTTCCTTTGCTAATGACTTTATAAAATCATCTTTACTCTTTAGTTCTCTTTCAAACTTTTCTTCTCTTTCCTTCAGTTTTTCTTCGAACTTTTTCTCTTGAGTATTCAATTTTTCCTCGTAATACCTTTTTTGTTCACTCAATTTTTCCTCTATTTTTAACTCATAGTATTTCCTTAATTCATCTAGTTCAAACTTATGTCGTTCAATCAGGTCTTCTCTATTTTCCTTCTCAGTGTATAATTCTTGTTTCAGATGATATATTTTACCTTTGATACATACATCTCTATGACTATCTAATTCTACCTGAGATGGGAAACATTGCTTACACCATTTACACCTATAAAAATTAGATGGTTCTTTTAATATTCTTACTTTCATACATTTCTTAGTATCATAGTGACGTTCTAGATGTTTTTCAAATACTTTAGTTTTACACCATTTACACTCTACTTTTTCTTCCTTACTTTCTTTTACAGGTGATTGTTCTTCTATTTCTTTTTGTTCTTTTTGTTCTTTTTCCTGTCTTTCACGTTCTTCCCTTTGACGTTTCTCTTCTTGTGCTTTTTGACACTTCTTTGTTCTTTGATGTATTGATATATTTTTTTTACTTACTATAGATGAACAATTTTCACATTGTATTTTCTCTGTGGTCATATTTACTCTTTTATTATGGTGATTTTCTTATCTTTAAATAATTTCCTACTTTTTCCTACTTTTTCCTACTTTTTCCTACTTTTTCCTACTTTTTCCTACTTTTTTCCAACCCTCTTATTTTTCCACTATAATTTTCAGTTTAAAATTGAACTTTGTAATCCATCTTCAATCCCCAAAAATCCCCAAAAATCCCCAAAAACAAAGAAAATACAAATTTAGACTGAAAATCAAGGTGGTATAATTTACCGTAATCCCCAAAAATCCCCAAAAATCCCCAAAAAACAAGAAAAAAATTTGTATTTTTAGAAATTTTCAGAGATCAAAAATTAGGTATCTGAAAAGTTCATTTTTAGAGTGAAAATCAAGGTGGAATTTTTATGATTTACAGATGACAGAATGAGATTTATTAAGATATAGATTTCTCAACACACAAAATTTTGTGTGTAGTAATAATAATGATGAAATATTTTCCTTGTTTATTTTTGTTTTGTATTAAAATACTCAGGAATACCATTATCCATCCACTTTCTTATTTTGTCGTAGTGTAAGAAGGTGTCACAGTAAAATCTGAATATTTTACTTTTGTTTACCTTTTCAACCCATTCTTTGTATATTTTATATTTAGTTAGTTGTAATTCAAGTATAGTGTAATATAGAATGAAATACTGATTAATATTATTATAGAATAGTATTAATGTTTGTAAATCTTGTTTTACACCTTTATCGATAGAAATAAATTGCCAATTAGTATCTCTAAATGAATAATATATCTTTTTAGCATTAATGACATTTGTTTTATAGAAATCATTGTTCATATAACTTAAAATGTTATTTAGTATCTTATTTACAACATCGATTTTGATAATGGGTGGTTCAAAAAACCTTTTCAACATAATATCATCATTAGTTTGAAGAACCTTTGTATTTTCAGATATTCTTTTTGCTAATTTTTCAATTACATCTGTACTGAATTTTATATCTTTAAGAACGTGAATATAATATACAGAAGATATATATCCAGACCCGTTGTTTTTCTTAGTGGAACATAATGATATTTCTTTCTTTGATATTATTTCTGCTATACGTTTTTCATTTATGATATCGTAGTATACATTTGGTGTCAATTTATCACATAATGAATATGGTGCCCAATTATTCCTAACGGAAAATAATACTTTACCAGATGGACGTAAATCAGGTTTTTCCATTATCCATAATATAAATTCTGCTGGGGTATAATTACCTATAGAACCTGTATATGCACTTGAACAATATTCTGTTGCCGCTAAATTAATCTGTCTATTTCTCCCCAAGTGACCTTTGTATTTGACAAAATGGTCGTAAACAACATAAGGATCTCTGTCTTCGAAGAATTTAAATAGATAGTATATTTTATCTCGAACAGCTTCGTCGTGTTTAAAATTTCGTGTATCTACTAACAACGATATAAGAATACGATACATATCAGACCCAGCTGAAAAACGAGGATGTATATTTAAATGTTCATATTCAGTTGTTCCGATTATACCAAAAGGTTCTACATTTACACTTGCAAACCCAAAATCAATAATAGTGACTAATTTTTTGGGATTTCTAATAGTATATGTTTGGTTTCCTATATTAACAGAATATGATTCGTGATGTTTTTTACCTATAGGAGGATCACGTAGTATAATATTACTCGTGTGTAAATCATAATGGGTAAATCTAATTTCTCTTTGTGCTACGTGTAGAGCTAATAAGATTTGTAAAAATACACTAATAATATCATCTATCTTTTTAAGAGTACCATTCTTGATGTAGTCGTATAATGTTTTTCCTTTTATATTTTCGTATACAATATGATTAACGTTGTTGTAATTGAAAGTTGCGATAGTGTAAGCGAAGTTAGGGATTATATTCCGTAGTTTATTTATAGCTTTCCAACCTTTGAAATATTCAATTATACTATCATTATTATAACCTTGATTAGGTCTTTTAACTACAAATTCTATTCCTGATTTCAATGTTATATTGAAAACTTTTCCTTCTGCACCTTCTGATAATTTTTTACCGAAATCCGAAGGTTTAGGTGGGTTGTTATTGAAATATTCATTTACATAACATGATATACCCATCATACTAGTGGATTGATTAAATTTATAATTCAATTCACCTTTCAATAACCCTTTATTTACTGTATATTTTTTACCGTTATTATTCCATATACATACAGAAGAGTTCTTTTTCATTTCATTGTATATAAATTTATCTCTTTCTTTGGTATATTTAGAAGCTGAATAGTTAGAATACATATTTATCTAAAGGGTGGAATTATTATAAATAAAAAAATGTCATCCGATACTAATGAAAAAGTTAATCTAAAAGATAAATTAAAAGAAAAAATGAAATTACTTAAACTGAAACGTTCAACTAAAAGGTCTCGTGATACTTTTGTTAATAATGAATTTAAAAAAATTGGTATAGACAAGGATAAACTCAAACACGACATGGAACAAATTAAAAAACAAGGTGGTTTAACATTTGATTTGAAAAACTAAATCAAAAAGTGATTTTAAACTAAATAAATAGTTTAAAATGACAACAAACTTTCAGCCGACACAGGACATATTTGCATTACTATCTTTTCCAAAGCTTTAGCATACTCTTGAATTTCCCATTGTGCACCTTCATGATTTCTTAATTTAATGAAATTTATAATACATTGTAAACTAGCAGTCCACCATACTTCAGTATACATAGATTGTGGTAATATACCTCTAGCCATTTCTCTTGCAACTCCATTTTCAATAAGAGTATGGTAACTTTTCAATTGAATAGCCACTGTTTCTTTGTATATATTAGAAATAATATCTTGTTCCTCTTTATCTAAAACACCACTCGATGCTTGTTTAGATGATTTAGATTGTTTTCTCCATATTTCAGGAACATAAAATTCTTCTTCTTGGGCCTCGACATAACGATAACTTACCTCGTTCCAAGCAGTATCTTTATACTGATATTCAGAACCTACAATATGTTTAAACCATTGCCGTGCAACAAACATTGGAAATTTTATATGTAATTGAATCATTACATGACGAAATGGTGAAGTATGTTGGTGTTTAGCAAGATACTTCACCAACCGTTCATCTTTACTATCCCATTCATATTTTCTTTTACCAAATGAACATCGTGCTGCATTCACAACCGTTAAATCATTACCTAATTTATCTACAAGTTCAATAAATCCTTTATCCAAAACATCAATCTTCATATTACTGTACTTACATATAGTTTTTATAGTCTTTAGACAGGAAATTCCATAGAACTCTAAGAGCTTCACAATCCAATTTATTATAGTATTTAACATCTTCAATGATACTTTCAGGTCCATCGTTGTAATAATAATGTATTACCTGACTCATTGCGTCCGAACCACTCTTAACATCACCTTCATACTTGAAGTCGATAAGGTCGTTTTTATATAAAGACTTCATTACGTCTTTCAAACCATAACTACTACAACCTTTGATTTTCAATCCATTTTGTTTAACTATCTTGTGTAAATCTACTAAATAAACATTGTTAGGTAAATCAATGTAATATCTGTCAATATAATTCTTTTCAGCGTGACCCCAATGTACTATATATAATTTCTTATCATTATCACCGACTCTTTTTGTATAACATTCACTTATTTCTTCACTGATGTTATTCGTCCCTTTTTTATTTAAAGTTAATTGTTCGATATTACCTTGTATATCCATAATACCCCACATAATCATTCTATCGATTCTTTCAAAATGATAATCATAAAAGGTGGAAAACACACCTGGACCAGTTGTCTCAGCATCACAAAATAATATATTTCCATCATTGTAGCATTCTAAGGAACCACCATTCCATTCAATGATTGTACCCATATCCATATTGGGTGAATCCATAAATTCTCTGGTCTTGTAAAATTCATATTCATCATCATATACGTTGTAACTCTTGTTGAAATTATGTTTTTCATCTCTAGATTCCCACATGGGATCTTCTTCGGAATGATATTGAGATACAATATGTTTACGTTGTTGACAACAACGTACCCAACTAATAGCTTTAGGTAATTCATTCACAATATATTCGTCTTTGTTATCAAAATCTACAACACCTAGTCTTTTATCCCAATCATACTTTTCTTTTTTATGTTCATATTCAGACCCCAATACTAGAGCTATAGGACACTTTACATCTTGAATGTTATTAAGAGCTTTATTATATAGAGATAATTGTCCCTTTACCTTTTCTCGCCAATGTTCCGATGCAGAACCAATCGATATTCCATCTTTCAATAGTTTAATTTTATGGTACTTTACATCAATTACAATATAAGAATTATGGTATTTTTCATCTATTTTATCTTTCATATACGGAAATAATTTTATTACAGTACTACCCTTTATAACAATATCCATTTCACCAAAGGTTTTATTTCTCCCATTCCTAAAAGGTACTTTAATCAATACATCTTGTTCACCCTCCTTTATCAATTTTTTTGCTTCTTTTATCGCTTCGTCTATATCCATACCATTAGATGGTTCCCAAACACTATCTAATTCTTTTCTTAACCATTTATTAACCATATTTTCAAATTGAATACCTTGTTGGTTTATTTTATAAGGAGTTTGTGACACTAAGGATTTTGAATACCCTATCTTACAATTAGTATTGTAACGATTGATAGGATATTTAGGATTGTTGGCTCTAAAGTGGTCGTGAGCTTTTTCACAAGCCCAATAGTTTGAACAATTACTAGCGGAAACCCAACCTCTTTCATCAGGGTTAAAATCGTTAATATAATTTACCCTAAGGAAATCTGGGATAGAATATCCTGAATTTCTTGTTACCATTTTCATCATTTTTTCCGAATTTGCTCTACAAGAAGAGGTAAACTGAGATATAAAATCATTTTTTTACCTTTAAAACGTTTTAAAATAAAAAAACTTTATTATAAGCAAAAATATCTTTATAAAATAAAATGTTAAGAACTACTTCAATATGTTTCAGTTACATGTTAAATTATATTAAAAGTTTAGGTTCAAATGATGAATCTTTAGATACAAAGAATAAAAATCTATTGTGTTTAAACAGTACACTTAAAAAGTATGGTGGGTTACTTAGTAAAATATCACAGATGTTATGTTATGAACAGTACACTGATAATGTTTTTAGTGAATGTAAACCTGTATACAGGAAAAAAACAATGAATTATATAAAAGAGAAGTATACTAATAAAAAACTCGATAAAGGTTTAACCGAATTGGATTTTCAAGTTATTAAAAGTGGAAGTGTGGGACAAATACATAAAGGTGTTTTCAATGGAAAACCAGTAATAATGAAAGTTCTTTACAAAGGATTAAAGGAACAAACAAAGGAGGATTTAAAAATAGTTGAAACGATAGCAAAATATATGTATTCTCACACAGATTTAAAGGATGCAATGAAAGATATTTCAAATTCTATATATATAGAATTTGACTTTGAAGTGGAAAAAGATAATCAAGAAAAAATATCCCTAATGTGGAAAGATGATGATGATATCGTTATTCCTGAAATTATACCTGAATTGTGTTCATCAACGGAACTAGGAATGTATTTCCTTAAAGGACCTGTATTAAATGATTATATAGATTCTTGTTCGTCGGAACAGAAAAACAAAATATGTGAAATATTAACCAAGTTTTTGTTTAAAAATCTATACAAAGATAATATACTATATTCTGATGTACACGGAGGTAATTTCATTATAGAGGGTGAAGAGGATGATTTTAAATTAGCGGTATTGGATTTTGGTTGTATACAATATATAGATGGTAATGTTGTGAACTTTGTAAAACAATTACATTTGTTACTATCAAATCCTAATTTTGACGAAGATGAGTTCTTCCAGATTTTAGGTGATAATGAAATTACTCAAAAAGATGATCTTTCCAATGAAGAAAGAGAGTATTGTTTAGAGTTCTTTAAATTACAATATGAACCATTTACTTCAGATTATTTTGAATTTAACACAGAGTGGTTAAAGAAGGTAAGTTTTAAAGATATTAATAAAATGAAAAAATGGAATTTACCGAAAGGAATGGTATTTTTTAATCGTTTTACACATGGTTTGTTCTGTCTTTATTCTAATTTAAATTTTAAAGGTTCACCCAAGACTATTATAGAACAATATTTATAATATAATCAGTTCATGAATAATTTATAATATTTTCATTAATATTATAAATTGAGTTAAGCTGATAGTAAACCTAAACATTTTAGAATTGATTTTTGTTCCTCTACTGTGTCATAAGCTGATAATTCTGTATTTTCCAATAAAAGTTCTATATCACTATGTAATTTTATCTCGTCTTTATCATCAATTACTTTCTTGGGTGAAGGTGATTTCTCATCCTTACTATCATCAATTACTTTCTTGGGTGAAGGTGATTTCTCATCCTTACTATCATCAATTACTTTCTTGGGTGAAGGTGATTTCTCATCCTTACTATCATCAATTACTTTCTTGGGTGAAGGTGATTTCTC
>Ga0208794_1000227_pt1 | contig 45152 bp, 47 predicted proteins | sample 32_taG_FD_184106 | JGI IMG/M metagenome (GOLD analysis project Ga0208794, IMG submission 184106) | Marine viral communities from the Gulf of Mexico - 32_GoM_OMZ_CsCl metaG (SPAdes) (version 2) | ecosystem: Environmental > Aquatic > Marine > Oceanic | place: Atlantic Ocean: Gulf of Mexico... | reverse complement strand
TCAATCTCGGCAGCCTGTCGCAGACCGGCTCGCCCACCGCGGAGATGACGATCAGCGGCAACATCCCGGCCCAGCAGACCGGCCTGGCGACACCGGGCGAGCCCTTCCTGAGTTCGGCGGAGTATTATAGCCCGTTGGGTGCCGCGCAGCGGATGCAGTTTTCCTGGCAGCCCAGCGCGGTCGACAACCAATGGACCCTCAGCCTCAATGGCGCCGACGGTACCCAATACGGCAACGTCACGGTCGATTTCCATGACAGCGGCGCGCTGGCAGGGGCGCCACGGCTCTATTCGAACGCCACCTCCACCGCTGCCGCGCCTGCGAATTTCGCTTTCGACCCCGCGACCGGCGTGGCAACGCTGACCATCGACAACGGCGCGGTGCCCCAGAATGTCGCGATCAACATCGGCGCGCCGGGGACCTATGACGGCATGACCCAGTTCGCGGGCGACTACTCGCCGCTCAAGATGAGCGCCGACGGCGCCGAAAGCGGGGTTCTGGTGCGGACCGAGATCGACGAGCGCGGCGATGTCTACGGCGTGTTCGACAATGGCAGCCGCAAGCCGCTCTACAACATCCCGCTGGCCGAGGTGGCCAACCCCGACGGCCTGCTCAAGGCCGACGGCAACGCCTTCCTGCTGTCCCGCTCCTCGGGCAAGTTCAGCCTCAACCAGGCGGGCGAAGGATCCACGGGATCGTTGACGGCGGGCGCGCTGGAGAGTTCGAATGTCGAGGTGGCTCAGGAACTTACCGACCTGATCAGCACCCAGCGGGCCTATTCCTCGAACGCCAAGATCGTGACCACCGTCGACGAGATGCTCGACGAGACGACCAGACTGAAGCGCTGACCGCGAAACCGGTTACCGGACCGGAAGACAACAAGGCCTGCCGGTTCGATCCGGCAGGCCTTTGTGTTTGCGATCCGCCTTGTGGGTTCTCGGCTTTGGCAAGGTACCTATTGCGCAAGCGTGGCGCGCACGAAGCTCACCGGTTTCCGGGACGGTGCTGCGCAGGTCGCTCAGTCTTCGCGCTCGAGGCGCGCGGCGCGCAGAGCGGCGATCTTGGCGTTGCGGGCTTCGTTCTCCGCGTCGAGGATCGCGCGGGCGGCGCGGGTCGTGACGTCCCCCTTGGTTTCCGGCACCGGAGCCGGGGCAGGGCGCTCGGGCATGAGTCCGGCCGCACGGCTCATGCGGTCTTCGAGCTTGGCGAAAGTGGATTCGAGGGCGTTCATCAGACGGTCCTTTGGTCTGTCACGCGGCGATGCGATCACCGCGCCATTATACCTGACCTATAGCGCGCACATGTTTCGACAAGGTCGCGTCGTGAATCGAAAGGGGCTGTGGCGGTGCCGCACACCGGTGTAGAAGCAAATTGGACCATGGCACTAAGACCAATCGACGGGACACGGGCAGATGATGACACGGGCATACGGATCTATTGGCATGACGGTGGGGCTGCTGGCCCTGGCCGCGACGGGCGCGCAGGCGCAGGGCTTTGCGGGCGGCACGCTCGCGGTCGAGACCTCGGCGCTGTTCGAGGCGGGCGAGTTCGGCCACACCAGCTATTCGGGCGGGCTGCAATTCGACGTCGGACTGGGCTTCGGACTGGCGCTCGACCTCGCCTCCTACGGCTTCTCGGGTTTCGGCTCGGATGGCAGCAACGCGACCCTTCACGCGATCTACGGGTCCGGGCCCTGGCTCGGTGTCGACGGGCTGGCGCTGGGCGGTTTCGTCGGGCGGGACGGCTTCGATGAGGGCGACTCGGAAATCTACGGCCTTGAGGTCAAGGGATGGCTTCTCGGGATCGAGACCGAGAGCTACCTCGCCCGTCATGACGGCGAGATCGGTCGGGTCAACCTGGCGGGGGTGAACGCGCGCTACGAGTTCACCCCGGCGATCTTCGCCATGGGCGAGCTGGGCTTTGCCGATGGCGAGGGCGAGCTGCTGCGCGGCGCGCTGGGTGGTGGCTACCAGATCGACGGCGGTCCCGAGCTCTGGGGCGAGCTGGGCCGGATCAAGGACGAGGACGACGCCTTCGGGGGCGACGAGACCTATCTTGCGATCGGCGCCGAGATCGGCTTCGGTCAGCTGTCGGGCACCACTTTCGGCACCCGCAGCCTGTTCGACGTGGTCTCGGGGATCTGAGCCCTCAGGGCGCGGCCCCGGCCGCGCCCGCATGACCGATGGCGCGCAGGAACGACGTCACCTGCGCAGCCCACTCATCGGGGCGCTCGGCCGGGGCGAGATGCCCCGCCCGGCGCAGGATCTCGAAACGTGCACCGGGGATGAGGGCGACCGTCTCGCGCATCAGATCGGGCGGCGTCGAGCGGTCCTCGGCCCCGGCGAGGCCCAAGGCGGGCAGCCGCAGCCCCGATGTCGGCGTCCAGAAATCGGTGCCGGACACGGCGGCGCATCCACCGACATAGCCCTCGACCGAGGTGCCGGTCAGCACCCTTCGCGCCCGTGCGGCCACCGGGCCGTGCCGCGCGTCGCGGCCCAGCCAGCGGTCAAGCACGGCGTCGGCTTGCGCGGCGATGCCGGCGCGGCGGATCGCGGCGATCCGCTCCTCCCACAGCTTGGGCGTGCCGATCTTGGCCGCCGTGTTCGCCAGCACCAGTCCCCGCACGAGGTCGAGCCGCTTGATCGCCAGCCCCTGCGCCACCATGCCGCCTAGCGACAGGCCCGCGAAGACCGTGTCGGTGAGGTCATGCGCCTCGAGCACCACCTCGGCGTCCGAGATCATCTGCCCCATCGAGTAGGGGGCGGCGGGCGCGTCGGAATTGCCATGGCCGCGGAGGTCGTAGCGCAGCACCCGGATGTCACCGGGCAGCAATGGCATCACCGCGTCCCACAGCGTCATGTCCATGCCGAGCCCGTGCGCCAGCACCAGGGCGGGCGCGCCCTCGGGACCCTCGATGCGGGCGGCGAGGCGGCAGCCGTCGCGGGCGGTGACGATCATTCCAGCGTGCTCAGCGCGCGGGCGTAGAGCGCGGCATCGACGTTGCCGCCCGTGGCGACGGCGATCACCGTGTCGCTCGTCAGCGCCTCGGGGCGGAACAGGGCCGCGGCGACCGCCACTGCGCCGCCCGGCTCGATCACCACCCGCAGGTGACGGAAGGCCAGCGCCATGGCGCGTAGCACCTCCTCCTCGCTCACCGCGAGGCCCGGACCGCACAGCCGCCGGAGAATCGGAAAGGTGAGGTTGCCCGGCTGCGGCGTCACGATGGCGTCGCAGATCGAGCCCGACAGGCGGTCGTTGCGGCGGATTTCGCATGCTGCAAGGCTGCGCGCCACGTCGTCGAAGCCCTCGGGTTCGCAGGTCCGCACCCGCAGGCCCGGTGCCTCGGCTTCGAGCGCCAGCGCCACGCCGGAGCTCAGCCCGCCGCCACCGCAGCAGACCAGCACCTCGGCGCTGGTCACGCCGTGTTCGCGCGCCTGTTCCGCTAGCTCCAGCCCCAGCGTGCCCTGTCCCGCGATGACGAACGCGTCGTCGAAGGGCTTGATCAGCGTCAGCCCGCGCTCCTCGGCCAGCGCTGCGCCCATGGCATCGCGGTCGTCGCGCTCTCGGTCGAACAGCACCACCTCGGCGCCCAGCGCTCGCGTGCCGTCGATCTTGGCCTTTGGCGCGTCCTTGGGCATCAGGATCACCGCAGGGACGCCATGCTCTCGCGCCGCATGGGCCACGCCCTGCGCATGGTTGCCGGAGGAGAAGGCAATGACGCCGCGGGCACGGGCCCCGGGCGCGATCGCCGAGACCGCCGACCAGCCGCCGCGCGCCTTGAAAGAGCCGGTCACCTGCAGGCATTCCGCCTTGAGCAGCACGCGCCGCCCGGCGATCGCGTCGAGGGCGGGTGCTGACAAGAGAGGCGTGCGCCGCAGATTGCCTGCGATGCGCGCGCGCGCGGCGCGGATCATCTCGATATCGCTCAACTTCACTCTCCCCAGACCAATCGGCAGCGCGCCAGCCAGTCGTTCAATGCCGCGCGTGCTGCCGGCTCGTCAAGGAAGGGGACATGGCCGCGTCCCGGCACCTCGGCAAAGATCATCGCGGGATTGCGGCGCTGCATCTCGTCCGCGGTGGCCGCCGTCAGGAGATCCGAGTTCGCGCCCCGGATCAGCGCCAGCGGCAGCCCCTCCAGCGCGTCGAACAGCGGCCAGAGATCCGGCGCCGGCTGCACCGCGCCGCCCAGCACCGTGTCGCGCAGGCGCGGGTCGTAGCGCAGCTCCAGCCCGTCGGGCGTTTCCTCGTACTGGCCCCTGACCTCGGCCAGCCAACGCGCGTGCGGGACGCCCTCGAAGCCGGTCCAGGCGCTGGCGCGGAAACGCGCGGCCTCCTCCCATGTGCGCTGTGCCGGACGGCGGCCGAGATACCCTTCGATGACCTTCAGCCCGGCGGGGGCGATCTCCGGCCCGATATCGTTGAGCGCCACGCCGATCACCCGCGGCCGGGCCGTCGCGGCCAGCACCATCGCGATCAGCCCGCCGCGCGAGGTGCCGAGGATCGCCGCGCGTTCCAGCCCCAGATGATTCATCAGGCCGAGGATGTCGCGCGCCTCCTGCGCGACCGTGTAGGTCGCGGGGTCGGCCCAATCCGACCTGCCGCGCCCGCGATAGTCGGGACGGATCAGCCGGACATCCTCCAGATGCGGCGCGACATGGTCGAAATCGGCGGCGTTGCGGGTGAGGCCGGGCAGGCACAGCACCGGCAGCCCCGCACCCTCGTCGAGGTAGTGCAGCCCGACCCCGTCCTCGGCCTCGTGGCGCGGCATCAGGCGAGGTTCGCGATATGGGTGAGGTCGGGCAGAACATGGGTCGGGCGCGACCAGAGCCGGTCGCGCGGCTGCTCGGTCCGGTTCACCCATGCGGTGATGAAGCCGTAGCCCGTCGCCCCGGCCACGTCCCAGAAGTTCGAGGTGACGAAGAGCACCTCGTCCTTGGTGCCGCCGAAGCGCTTCTGCACGAGGTCGTAGACCCGCGCATCCGGCTTGAACACGCCGACCTCCTCGACCGAAAGCACGGCATCGAGACTGTCACCGATCCCGGCCGAGTCCACTGCGCGCTCCAGCATTTCGGGCGTGCCGTTCGACAGGATCGCGACGTTGCGCCCCTTGGCCTTGAGATCGGCCAGCACCTCGCGCACCTCCGGATAGGCGGGCAGCGTGTCGTAGAGCGCGAGCAGCCGGGCGCGCAGCTCGGGGCTCTCGATGCCGGACTTCTCCATACTCCAGGTCAGGGCATCGGCCGTGACATGGCCGAAATCGACATGGTTGCCGGTGATCGCGCGCAGCCAGGTGTATTCGAGCTGTTTGAGGCGCCAGTCCTGCGCGAGCTGCTCCCAGCAGCGGGCCAGCATCTCGCCGCCGGGCTCGGCGCTCGCGATGCGCGCCGCGCCGTTGACGTCGAAAAGCGTGCCGTAGGCGTCGAAGACGATTGTACTGATGGTCATGCGTTCCCCCTATGGTCGCGAGGCTGACATGCCCCGCCTCCGGAAGAAAGACCTCTGGGGGCGATCGGGTTGCGAACCGCGCGCGGACTTCCTACCTTGATGGGGACCGACGAGGAGCACCCGCGAGCAGGCGGCCTCCAGACATTCACCCCGACAGACCGAAAACAGGAGAGGCTCATGACGCAAGTCAAGCAGGGCGACACCGTGCGCATCCATTACACTGGCACTCTGAACGACGGCCAGACCTTCGATTCCAGCGAGGGCCGCGAGCCGCTCGAGTTCCAGGTGGGCTCGGGCCAGATCATTCCCGGTCTCGACAGCGCCATGCCCGGCATGGAAGTCGGCGAGACCAAGACCGTCGAAGTGGCCTGCGAGAACGCCTATGGCCAGCCCGACCCGAACGCCCGCCAGGCCGTGCCGCGCAACTCGATCCCGGACGATATCCCGACCGAGCCCGGCACCCGGCTGCAGATGCAGACCCCGCAGGGCCAGGTGGTGCCGGTCACCGTGATCGAGGCCAACGAAGAGCAGGTCACGCTCGACGCGAACCACCCGCTGGCGGGTCAGGACCTTACCTTCAAGGTCGAGCTCGTGGGCGTCGACCCGGCCTGATCCCGGCCATCTGAACGATGAAAGGCCCCGGTGACGCGCGTCGCCGGGGCCTTTTCATATGCGGTTCCGGGTATTGAGAGGGGCTCAGCCCTTTTGCGCTGCCATCGCGGCCTGCATCTTCTCCATATCCATCCAGCCCGGCTCGAACACGTTGCCGTCCGGGTCGCGGAAGGTCCGGCCATACATGAAGTCGCCGAATTCCTGCGTCTTGCCGGTATCGCTGCCGCCATGCGCCACCGCCGCCTCGACGATGGCGTCGACGGCTTCGCGGCTGTCGCGCGACAGCGCCACCAGAACGCCGGTCTGGGTGGCGGGATCGGCGACCGGGCCGGGGGCGAAGCCCGCGAAGACCTCGCGCTCCAGCAGCATCAGGTAGATCACGTCCGAGACCCGGATGCAGATGGAGCGGTCATTGGTGAATTGCGGCACGACCGAGAAGCCCAGCGCCTCGTAGAAGGCACGCGACCGGGCGCCGCTTTCGACCGGCAGGTTGATGTAGACGATCTGTGGCATGGAAAGGCTCGCGACAGGGGTGACCTGCCGCGAGCCTATAACGGTCGCGCCATCGCGCAAGCGTTCAGAGGTTCTCGCTCTGGGGCATGCCCAGCACGTGGTAGCCGCCATCGACATGGACGATCTCGCCCGTCGTGCAGGCCGCCGCGTCGGAGCAGAGGTAGAGCGCGGTGCCGCCCACCGCCTCGAGCGTCGCGTTGGAGCGCAGCGGCGCGTTGGCGTCGGTGTGCTTGAAGGTCTTGCGCGCGCCGCCGATGGCCGCCCCCGCAAGGGTCTTCATCGGGCCGGGCGAGACCGCGTTGACACGGATGCCCTCGGGGCCGAGATCGTTGGCGAGGTAGCGCACCGAGGATTCCAGCGCCGCCTTGGCCACGCCCATCACGTTGTAGAACGGCGTCACCTTGTTCGAGCCCTGATAGGTCAGGGTGACGATCGAGCCGCCCGCGCTCATCAGCGGATGGGCACGGCGCGCGATGTCGATCAGCGAGTAGCAGGAGATGGTGAGCGAGTTGCGGAAGTTCTCACGCGAGGTGTTGATGAAGCGCCCGGCCAACTCGTCCTTGTTGGAATAGGCGATGGCGTGGATCACGAAATCCAGCCGGCCCCAGCGTTCCTCGATCTTCGCGAAGGCCGCGTCGAGCGAGGCGTCGTCGGTGACGTCCACGTCGAGCAGGAAATCCGAGCCAAGCTGGGCGACGAGCGGCGCGACGCGCCGCCCGAAGGTCTCGCCCTGATAGGAGAAGGCCAGTTCGGCACCGGCACCGTGCAGCGCCTGGGCGATGCCCCATGCGATCGAGCGGTCGTTCGCGACCCCCATGACCAGGCCGCGCTTGCCCACCATCGACATCATCTGCGTCTCTCCCGCTCTATCGTCAGTCGTCGTAGCGGGACAGCAGCATCGAGCCGTTGGTACCGCCGAACCCGAAGCTGTTGGTCATCACCGTGTCGAGCCCGGCATTCTCGCGCAGCTGGGTCGCGATCTCGCCCTCGTTGATCCCCTCGGCGAGGTTCTCGACGTTGATCGACGGTGCGATGTAGTCGCCCTTGAGCATCAGGAGGCAGTAGATCGCCTCCTGCGCGCCGGTCGCGCCCTGACTGTGGCCGGTCATCGACTTGGTCGAGGAGATGGGGGGCGTGTTGCCCTCGCCGAAGACGCGGCGCACCGCCTCGACTTCGCCCACGTCGCCGACCGGGGTCGAGGTGCCATGCGCGTTGATGTAGCCGACCTTGCGGCCTTCGGGCAGGGTGGAGAGCGCCAGACGCATCGCCCGCTCGCCGCCTTCACCCGAGGGCGCGACCATGTCGTGACCGTCGGAGGTCGCGGCGAAGCCGGTGACCTCGGCATAGATCTTGGCACCGCGCGCCTTGGCATGCTCGAGCTCCTCGAGCACCACCATGCCGCCGCCACCGGCGATGACGAAGCCGTCGCGGTCGCGATCGAACGCGCGCGAGGCCTTGGTCGGGGTGTCGTTGAACTTCGACGACATCGCGCCCATCGCGTCGAACAGGCAGCTCAGCGTCCAGTCGAGCTCTTCGCCGCCGCCGGCGAACATCACTTCCTGCTTGCCCATCGCGATCTGCTCGGCGGCAGCGCCGATGCAGTGCAGCGAGGTCGAGCAGGCGGAGGTGATCGAGTAGTTGATGCCCTTGATCGCATAGGCCGTGGCGAGGTTCGCCGAGACCGTCGAGGACATGCCGCGCGGCACCATCAGCGGCCCGATGCGCTTGGGGCTGCCGGTCTTGAGCACGGTTTGGTGCGCGGCGAAGAGGTTCGAGGTCGAGGGGCCGCCGGAGCCTGCGATCAGGCCGGTGCGCTCGTTCGAGATTTCGCTCTCCTCGAGCCCGGCATCGGCGATGGCCTGACGCATCGAGAGATAGGCATAGCCCGCACCCGGACCCATGAAGCGCAGGGTCCGCTTGTCGATCTCCTCCTTGAGGTCGATCTTCAGCGTGCCAGCGACACGGCTGCGGAAGCCGTATTCGGCCATTTCCTCGGAGAACTCGATGCCCGAGCGGCCGGCGCGCAGCGCGGCATCCACTTCCTCGGCCGAGTTGCCGATGGGCGAGACGACCCCGAGGCCGGTGACGACGACGCGACGCATGGCGCCTCCTTCCTTGACGGTTCAGCTCTCGGAGAGAGCGACCTTCATGTCCTTGACGAGATAGATGGTTTCACCGTCGGCCTCGACCCGGCCATCGGCGACGCCCATGGTCAGCCGGCGAGTCTGCACCGCCTTGGTGAAATCCACGTAATAGGTAAGCTTCTTGCGGTCCGGGCGCACCATGCCGGTGAGCTTCACCTCGCCGACGCCGAGCGCGTAGCCGCGGCCTTTCCAGCCGCGCCAGCCCAGGTTGAAGCCGGTGAGCTGCCACAGCCCGTCGAGGCCGAGGCAGCCGGGCATGATCGGGTTGCCCGGGAAGTGGCATTCGAAGAACCACAGGTCGGGGGTGATGTCGAATTCGGCCACGACATGGCCCTTGCCATGCTCGCCGCCATCCCCGGAGATATCGGTGATGCGGTCCATCATCAGCATCGGCGGCGCCGGAAGCTGCGCGTTGCCCGGGCCGAACAGCTCGCCGCGCGAGCACTTGAGCAGTGCTTCCTTGTCGAACTGGGTCGGATAATCTGACATGTGGCCCCATGGTCTTGCGATGTGTCTGATCCATGCCTCTAGCACCGGCCCGCGCGGCAGGGCAAGGGCGGCGCGGGTCGCCGACATGCTGTCCGAGATTGAAATCGGGCGCGCGGAAGGGCATATCTGTTGCGTCATGACGCAAGCATCCCTTTCCTCCGCCCGCCGCGGCGCCGATTGGCTGGCCACGGCCGGCCTGCGCCCGACGCGGCAGCGGCTGGCGCTCGCCGCGCTTCTGGTCGGCGACGGGCAGGACCGTCACGTCACCGCCGAGAGCCTGTTCGAAGCGGCGGCAGCGGCCGGACACAAGGTATCGCTGGCCACGGTCTACAACACGCTGGCCGCGTTCTGCGCCGCAGGCCTGATGCGCGAGATCACCGTCGACGGCTCCAAGAGCTATTTCGACACCGACATGACCGACCACCCGCATTTCTACTGGGAAGAGGAGGCGCGGCTTTCGGACGCGCCCGCAGAACAGCTCGAGATCGCGCGGCTGCCTTCCGCCCCCGAGGGCGCGGAAATCGCCAAGGTCGACGTGGTGATCCGGCTGCGCCGCCGCTGAGGCGGTCGGGCCGGTCAGACGCTGAACTGCAACTCCACCGGGCCTTCCTGGACCTGCGGCGGGGTGCCGAGATGCGCGGCGTTCTCCTGCAGCCATGCCTTCGCCCGCTTCAGGCTTTCCTCCGTGCCCGAGCTGTCTTGGCAGATGGTGATGGTAGCGCCGCCATCGGAGGTGCGCATGAGCGCGTAGGAGACGAGGCCCGGCACGTCGCGCAGGATCTCCTCGACCTCGGCCTTTCGCTCGCTCAGAAGGTCGAAGAGCTCCGTCGCGCCGGCGCCGGAATAGGATCGTATCATCGCGTGCATGACGACTCCTCCCGATATTGCATGAGAAAATGCGGCACCGCTGGGCACCTGTGACAGTATAGCACGGCGCGGGGTGCGGGTCTGTCGTTCCGGGCGACGGGGAGGGGCCACGGGCCATCTGCTTGCAGCTTGGCGCCCGCGCGCCTAGCCTCGCGCGAAATTCAAGAAGGAGGTTGCGCCATGCAGATGGATGACGTTGCGCGCCGGGGCCTCGTGCTCCTGGGCTGCGGCAAGATGGGCTCGGCGATGCTGGCGGGCTGGCTCGAGGGCGGGCTGCCGAAATCCTCGGTGACCGTGCTCGATCCCAAGCCCTCCGACTGGCTGCAGGGGCTGGGCGTCCGGCTCAACGAGGAACTGCCCGAGGATCCGGCGATCGTGCTGGTCGCGGTCAAGCCGCAGATGATGGGCGACGCGCTGCCCTCGATGCAGGCCAAGGGCAACGGCACGACGCTCTTCGTCTCGGTCGCGGCCGGCACGCCGATCGCCACCTTCGAGCAGTCGCTGGGCGAGAAGACCCCGATCGTGCGCGCCATGCCCAACACGCCTTCGGCGATCGGCCGCGGGATCACCGCGATCATCGGCAACGCCCATACCACGCCCGACCAGCTCGACCTCGCAGAGGCGCTGCTGAAGGCGGTGGGCCAGGTGGTCCGGCTCGAACGCGAGGACCAGATGGACGGCGTCACCGCCGTGTCCGGCTCCGGCCCGGCCTATGTGTTCCACCTGATCGAGACCATGGCCAAGGCCGGCGAGGAGCAGGGGCTCAGCCCCGAACTGGCGCTCCAGCTCGCCAAGGCGACGGTGGGCGGCGCCGGCGCGCTGGCCGAGCGTTCGGACGAGCATCCCGGCAAGCTGCGCGAGAACGTCACCTCGCCCAACGGCACGACCCAGGCCGCGCTCGACGTGCTGATGAACGAAAAGGACGGCTTCCCGGTGTTGCTGAGCCGCGCGCTCAAGGCCGCCGCGGACCGCTCGCGCGAGCTGGCGAATGGCTGAGGTCGCGCCGGAAATCGTCTTCGACGATTTCGCCAAGGTGGACATCCGCGCGGGGCGGGTCACCCGCGCGGAACCCTATCCGGAGGCGCGCAAGCCCGCGATCAAGCTCTGGATCGATTTCGGCCCCGGGATCGGTGAGAAGCGTTCCTCGGCGCAGATCACCGAACATTACGCGCCCGACGCGCTTCTGGGCCGGCAGGTGCTGGCTGTGGTGAACTTTCCGCCCCGCCAGATCGGCAAGTTTCAATCCGAGGTGCTGGTGCTCGGCCTGCCCGATGCCGAGGGCGCGATCGTGCTGATCGGCCCCGACCAGCCCGTGCCGCTTGGAGGGCGGCTGTCATGACCAAGAAGACCATGCTCGTCACGCGGCCGCTGCCGCCATCCGTGCTCGACGCCTGCGCGCAGCAATTCGATGTCACCTTTCGGGATGCCGATCGCGGGCTGACCGAGGCCGAGGCGGCCGAAGCGCTCGGGGCGTATGACGCGATCCTGTGCACGCTGGGCGACCGATTCACCGCCGAGGCCTTCGCGCAGGCGGGAGAGATCCGTTGCGGCGTGCTCGCCAATTTCGGCGTGGGCTACAACCATATCGACGCGACCGCGGCGCGCGCCGCCGGTGTCGCGGTATCGAACACCCCCGACACGGTGACCGACGCCACCGCCGATATCGGCATGACGCTGCTCTTGGCCGCCGCGCGGCGCGCGGGCGAGGGCGAGCGGCTGGTGCGCCGGGGCGAGTGGAGCGGCTGGGCGCCGACCCAGATGCTCGGCCGCCACGTCACCGGCAAGACGGTGGGGATCGTCGGCATGGGGCGGATCGGTCAGGCGGTGGCGCGGCGCTGCGCGCTGGGCTTCGAGATGCAGGTGCTCTACCACAACCGCTCGCCCAAGGCGGTGCCGCTGCCGGTGATGCAGGTGGGTGACCTCGAGGAGCTGATGTCTTCCGCCGACTTCATCGTCGTCACCGTGCCCGCGACGCCCGAGACGCGGCATCTGATCAGCCGCGAGATGATCGCGGCGATGAAGCCGGAGGCGATCCTCATCAACATCGCGCGCGGCGACGTGGTCGACGAGACCGCGTTGATCGAGGCGCTGGAGGCGGGCCGGATCGGCGGCGCCGGGCTCGATGTCTACGAGAACGAGCCGCAAGTCCCCGAGCGGCTGCGCCAGCTCGACAACGCCGTGCTGCTGCCGCATCTGGGCACCGCGGCGCTCGAGGTACGCGAGGCAATGGGGCGGATGGCGCTCGACAATGCCTGCGCCTGGGCCAAGGGCGAGACGCCGCCCAACCTGGTCAACTGAGCCTTACGCGGGGCGGTCGCCGATCGCCTCGCGGAAATGCCGCCGGCACAGCGAGACGTAGCGGTCGTTGCCGCCGATCTCGACCTGGTCGCCCGCCATCGCCACGCGACCCTCGGCATCCTTGCGCACCACCATCGTCGCCTTGCGCCCGCAATGGCAGATCGTGCGCACCTCGCGCATCTCGTCGGCCAGCGCCAGCAATGTCGCCGAGCCGGGAAAGAGATGACCGAGGAAATCCACCCGCAGCCCGTAGCACATCACCGGCACGCCCAGATCGTCCACCGCGCGGGCGATCTGCCAGACCTGCTCGGGCGACAGGAACTGGGCCTCGTCGACGAAGACGCAGGCGCAGGGGCTCTCGAGCCGGGTGCGGATCTTCTCGAACAGGTCGTCGCCCGCGTCGAAGGTATCGGCCTTGGACCCGATGCCGATCCGGCTCTTGATGAAGCCCTCGCCGGAGCGGTTGTCGAAGCGCGCGGTGAGCAGATAGGTCTGCATCCCCCGCTCGGCATAGTTGTGCGCCGCCTGCAGCAGCACCGTCGACTTGCCGGCGTTCATGGTCGAGTAGTTGAAATAGAGCTTGGCCATGGGCCGGTCACATACAAAGGGCGGCGCGTCCTGACAACGCGCCGCCCGGCGACAAATCAGCTTTTCGGAAAGTTTCGCCGATCCGCTGCGAAGATCGTTGCTCAGATGTTGGAGGGCACGTCGCCCTGCAACTGCATCCGGCCGATCGGCCGCACGCTCGTCGCCTGCGGACCCATGCCGTTGGGGCCGTCATCGACGATCGACAGCTCCACCGGGGTGTTCTCCTCGAGCTTCTCGAAGCCGTCCTCGGCGACACTCGCCTTGTGGAACCAGATGTCGCGGCCATCGAGCGTCTCGATGAAGCCGTATTCGGTAAAGAGCTGACGCACCCGGCCCTGCGGCGGGCCCTCATGAGACTTCACCTCGCCCTGCACCTTCTGGGCCGCGTGTTCGAGTTGACGCTCCATCGCGTAGAAGGCGTCACGCACCGCGAGATAGGGGTCGTGCTTGTCGCCCTTGCCCGGGTCATGGCTGACCACCAGCTCCTTGCCCGGCACGCGGCATTCGACGCGCACGTGATAGCCCTTGGCGCCCGCCTGACTGCGGTTGGGCACTTCGACCACGACGTGGCAGCTGGTGATGTGGTTGTGAAAACGCTCCAGCTTGGCCGCGCGCTCGCGGATCCGGGCTTCGAGCCCGTCGGAGCTGTCCATGTTGTGGAAGGCGATCTCGAGGGGGGTGTCCATGCGTCTCTCCCTTCTGCTTGGTGCGGGAGAAACGCATGGACCAGTGGGCCGTTCCGGTTGACGTCAGGCCTGCAGCGACCGCACGCCAACCTCGCCCTCGGCGCGGGCCTGCATGGCCTGCGCGGCCGCCTGCGCGGCGGCGGCGGTGGTGAAGTAGGGGATCTTGGCATGCAGCGCCGCCGAGCGGATGTCGCGGCTGTCCTCGATCGCCTGCGCGCCTTCGGTGGTGTTCATCACCAGCGCGACATGGCCGTCCTTGAGCCGGTCGACGATGGTGAGCCCGCCCTCGTAGAGCTTGTTCACCAGCTCCGCCTCGATCCCGTTCTCCTTGAGCCAGGCCAGCGTGCCGCGGGTGGCAAGGATGGTCAGGCCGAGGCCGATCACCGTGCGCGCCGCCTCGGCCATGGCCGGGGTCTTGTCGACGTCGCGGATCGACAGGAAGACGCGGCCCTCGCGCGGAAGATCCGTGCCCGCGCCCATCTGCGCCTTGAGGAAGGCCAGCGCGAAGCTGCGGTCCCAGCCCATCACCTCGCCGGTGGAGCGCATCTCCGGCCCGAGGATGGTGTCGACGCCCGGGAAGCGGGCGAAGGGCAGCACCGCCTCCTTGACCGAGAACCACGGCATGTTCGGGTCGGCCAGCGTCATCGGGTCGGCATAGGGCAGGTCGCTGTCGTAATCGACGTTCTCGTAGGCCGGACGGAACGGGAAGGCCGAGAGCTTCTCGCCTGCCATGAGCCGCGCGGCGATCGAGGCGATGGCGCTGTCGGTCGCCTTGGCGACGAAGGGCACGGTGCGCGAGGCGCGCGGGTTGACCTCGATCAGGTAGACCTCGTCATCCTTGACCGCGAACTGCACGTTCATCAGGCCGACCACGCCCAGCGCCTTGGCCAGCGCTTCGGTCTGGCGCCGGATCTCGGCCTGGATCTCCTCGCTCAGCGAATGCGGCGGCAGGCAGCAGGCGCTGTCGCCCGAATGCACGCCAGCCTCCTCGATGTGCTGCATGATGCCGGCGACGTGGACCTGTTCGCCGTCGCAGAGCGCATCGACGTCCACTTCGGTCGCGCCCGACAGGTAGCTGTCCAGCAGCACCGGGCTGTCGCCCGAGACGACGACGGCGTTGCGGATGTAGCGCTTGAGATGATCCATGTCGCGGACGATCTCCATGGCGCGGCCGCCCAGCACGTAGGAGGGACGGATCACCAGCGGGAAGCCGATGCTGTCGGCGATGTCGATGGCCTGCTGGTCGGTCGAGGCGATGCCGTTGACCGGCTGCTTGAGGCCCAGACGGTTCACCAGGTCCTGGAACCGCTCGCGATCCTCGGCGAGGTCGATCGCGTCGGGGGTGGTGCCGAGGATCGGAATGCCCTCGTCATGCAGCGCGTTGGCGAGCTTGAGCGGGGTCTGGCCGCCAAACTGCACGATCACGCCGTGCAGCGTGCCCTTCTCCTGCTCGACCCGCAGGATCTCCATCACGTGCTCGAAGGTGAGCGGCTCGAAGTAGAGCCGGTCCGAGGTGTCGTAATCGGTGGAGACGGTCTCGGGGTTACAGTTGACCATGATGGTCTCGTAGCCGGCATCCGACAGTGCGAAGCAGGCGTGACAGCAGCAATAGTCGAACTCGATGCCCTGACCGATCCGATTCGGGCCGCCGCCGAGGATCACCACCTTCTTGCGATCCGAGGGGCGCGCCTCGTCCTCGACCTCGCCCATGACGGGGGATTCGTAGGTCGAGTACATGTAGGGCGTCTGGGCCTCGAACTCGGCCGCGCAGGTGTCGATCCGCTTGAACACCGCGGTGACGCCAAGATTGCGGCGGGCGCGGCGGACATTGTCCTCGTCGCGCCCGGTGAGCGCGGCGAGGCGGGCATCGGTGAAGCCCATCATCTTGAGATGGCGCAGGCCTTCCTCGGTGGTGGGCAGGCCGTCCTTGCGGATCTCGTTCTCGGTCTCGACGATCTCGCGGATGCGCGCCAGGAACCACGGGTCGAACTTGGTCACGGCCTGGATCTCGTCGTTCGACAGCCCCTCGCGCATCGCCTGGGCGATGACCCGGATCCGGTCGGGGGTGGTCTTGGACAGCGCCTTGGTGATCGCCGCTTTGTCGGGCGCGCCGGCGATCTCGATCTCGTCGAAGCCGGTCAGCCCGGTCTCCATCGAGGCCAGCGCCTTCTGCATCGATTCGTGGAAGGTCCGGCCGATCGCCATGGCCTCGCCCACCGACTTCATCGCGGTGGTCAGATGCGGCTCGGAGCCGGGGAACTTCTCGAAGGCGAAGCGCGGGATCTTGGTGACGACGTAGTCGATGGTCGGCTCGAAGCTCGCCGGGGTCACCTTGGTGATGTCGTTGTCGAGCTCGTCGAGCGTGTAGCCCACGGCCAGCTTGGCCGCGATCTTGGCGATCGGGAAGCCGGTGGCCTTGGAGGCCAGCGCCGAGGAGCGCGAGACGCGCGGGTTCATCTCGATCACGACCATGCGGCCATCGGCGGGGTTCACCGCCCATTGCACGTTCGAGCCGCCGGTTTCGACGCCGATCTCGCGCAGCACGGCGATCGAGCCGTTGCGCATGTGCTGGTACTCGCGGTCGGTCAGGGTGAGCGCCGGGGCGACGGTGATCGAATCGCCGGTATGCACGCCCATCGGATCGACGTTCTCGATCGAGCAGACGATGATGGCGTTGTCGGCGCGGTCGCGCACGACTTCCATCTCGTATTCCTTCCAGCCCAGCAGGCTCTCGTCGACGAGGATCTGGCCCACCGGCGAAGCGTCCATGCCGGTGCGGCAGTAATGCTCGTATTCGGCGCGGTTATAGGCCACGCCGCCCCCGGTGCCGCCGAGGGTGAAGGCGGGGCGGATGATCGCCGGCAGGCCGATCTCTTCCAGCGCCTCGATGGCGCTGCTGACGCCGGCATTGAGGTCGCGCTTGCCGTTGGGCAGCTTCGGCGCGGTGACGATGGTGGCCTTGGGGTTTTCCAGCCCGATCCGGTCCATCGCCTCGCGGAACAGCTTGCGGTCCTCGGCCATCTCGATGGCTTCGCGCCGCGCACCGATCATCTCGACGCCGAACTTCTCGAGCACGCCCATGTCGGCGAGGGCGAGCGAGGTGTTCAGGCCGGTCTGACCGCCCATGGTGGGCAGCAGCGCGTCGGGGCGCTCCTTCTCGATGATCTTGGCGACGACCTCGGGGGTGATCGGCTCGATATAGGTGGCGTCGGCGAGGCCGGGATCGGTCATGATCGTCGCCGGGTTGGAGTTGACCAGGATGACCCGGTAACCCTCTTCGCGCAGCGCCTTGCAGGCCTGGGCGCCGGAGTAGTCGAACTCGCAGGCCTGGCCAATGACGATCGGCCCCGCGCCGATGATCATGATCGAGTTGATATCGGTTCTCTTCGGCATGGGACCCTCGCGCTTTTGAAGGCGCCCGGGGGAGGCGGGCGCGCAAATCGTCGCGGTTATAGACATGGGCGGCCTCGACGCAAGGCCCCATGGTCCCCCGAGGGAAAGCAATCGTCCGCCCCCTGTCGCGCGCGGCCCGCGCGATGTATCGAAACGGTGCGAAAGGATGTGGAACAGCATGCGGATAGGCTTCGACAGCGGTCCCGACGGGCAGGGCGCGATCTTTTCCCGGCCGCGCCGCCTGATCGAGGCCTGGCGGCCCGAGGGGGTGGTGCCGGCGCTGCTCGCGCTCGAGGCAGCGCGGGCCGAGGGGGCGTGGCTGGCGGGATATGCCAGCTACGAGCTGGGCTATGCCTTCGAACGTCGCCTGCTGCCGCTGATGCCGGAGGGGCGTCGCCTGCCGCTGCTGCGCTTCGGCGTCTATCCCGATGGCCCCGACCCCTGGGCGCCCGAGCCGGGCCCCGCCACGCTGGGCCCGGTCAAGCCGCGCTGGCAGGCCGCCGACCACGCCCGGGCGCTGGAGCGGGTGCGCGGCTACATCGCGGCGGGCGACATCTACCAGGCGAACCTGACATTTCCGCTCGACGCCGAGTGTTCGGGGAGCCCCGAGGCCTTGTTCGCCGCGCTGGCGCGGGGCCAGAGGGTCGCGCATGGCGCGCTGGTCGAACAGGAGGGCGGGCCCGCGCTGATCTCGCGCTCGCCCGAGCTGTTCTTCGCCACCGACGGGGCAGGGGGAATCGAGACCCGGCCGATGAAGGGCACGCGTCCGCGCGGCGCGACCGAGGCCGAGGACGCGGCGCATCGCGCCTTCCTTGCCTCGGACGAAAAGAACCGGGCCGAGAACCTGATGATCGTCGACCTTCTCCGGAACGACCTGAGCCGGGTCGCGGTGCCGGGCTCGGTCGCGGTGCCCAGGCTGTTCGAGATCGAGACCTATGCCACGGTCCACCAGATGGTGAGCCACGTCACCGCGCGGCTGCGTCCCGGCGCAGGGCTGGGGGCAATCCTCGCCGCGCTGTTTCCCTGCGGTTCGATCACCGGCGCGCCGAAGCTGAGGGCGATGGAGATCATCCGCGAACTGGAGCCCTGGCCGCGCGACGCCTATTGCGGCGCGATCGGCTGGGCGGCGCCGGATGGCCGCGCCTCGTTCAACGTCGCGATCCGGACGCTGACGGTCGAGGCGGGCCGCGCCACGCTCAATGCCGGGGGCGGCATCGTCTGGGACAGCGAGGCGGCCTCGGAATGGGACGAGGCGTTGTGGAAGACCCGTTTCGCACGCCTGTTGCCCTGAACGCCGACCGGCCGCACCATGTCCGAAGACAGGCAAGGAGCCACGATGCGGTCCGAGACCCCGCCCAAGATCATAGAGACGCTGGGCGCCCATCCGGGCGTCGGCGCGCACCGGCGCGAGGCGCATCTCGACCGGATGGCGGGAACGGCGCTGGCGCTGGGCTACCCCTTCGACCGGGCGCGGGCGGCGGCACTGCTCGACATCGCACCGGAGGCGCCGCTGCGTTGCCGCCTCACGCTCGATCATGCGGGCGAGCTCGAGCTGACCACCGGGCCGCTGGGGCCGAACCCGCCCGAGTGGCGCGTGGCGATCCATCCCGAACGGCTCGACCCGTCGGATCCGTGGCTCTACCGCAAGACGACGCGGCGTGCGCTCTACGATGCGGCGCGTGCGGCTCTGCCGGACGGGGTGGATGAGTGGCTGTTCCTGAACGTAAGGGGGGAGGTCTGCGAGGGCACCATCACCAACCTCTTCGTCGACGGAAGGACACCTGCGCTCTCCTGCGGGCTGTTGCCGGGAGTGCTGCGCGCCGAGCGGCTGGGGCAGGGCTGGCGCGAGGCGGTGCTGCGCCCCGAGGACATCGAGGGCAGGCGCTTCGAGATGGGCAACGCGCTCCGGGGGGCGATCCCGGCGAAGCTGGTCGCGACCTGACCCCCCGGCTCGCTTGACATCGAGGTCCCAACCCGGTGTATCGGCGCGACACCCGCCGAAAGGGACCAAGAATGCACGCCTACCGCACCCATACCTGCGCCGCCCTGACCCGTGACAATGTCGGCGATACCGTCCGGCTGTCGGGCTGGGTGCATCGGATCCGCGATCACGGCGGCATCCTGTTCATCGACCTGCGCGACCATTACGGCGTGACGCAGGTGCTGTGCGACCCCGACAGCGCGGCCTTCTCCGAGGTCGAGAAGCTGCGCTCGGAATGGTGCATCCGCATCGACGGCGAGGTGAAGGCCCGCGCGCCCGAGTTGGTGAACCCCAAGCTGCCGACTGGCGAGATCGAGGTCTTCGTGCGCGGCGTCGAAGTGCTGGGTGCCTCCAAGGAGCTGCCGCTACAGGTCTTCGGCGATCAGGAATACCCCGAGGAGACGCGTCTCAAGTACCGCTATCTCGACCTGCGCCGCGAGGCGATGCAGGCGAACATGACGCTGCGCTCGGACGTGGTGCGCTCGATCCGTCAGCGGATGTGGGACCAGAACTTCCGCGAGTACCAGACGCCGATCATCACCGCCTCCTCCCCCGAGGGCGCGCGCGACTTCCTCGTGCCGTCGCGCCTGCACCCGGGCAAGTTCTACGCGCTGCCGCAGGCACCGCAGCAGTTCAAGCAGCTTCTGATGGTGTCGGGCTTCGACAAGTATTTCCAGATCGCGCCCTGCTTCCGCGACGAAGACCCGCGCGCCGACCGCTCGCCCACGGATTTCTACCAGCTCGACATGGAGATGAGCTTCGTCGAGCAGCAGGACGTGTTCGACACGATCCAGCCGGTGATGCAGGGCATCTTCGAAGAGTTCGGGGGCGGCCGGAAGGTCGACAGCGAATGGCCGCTGATCTCCTACAAGGACGCGGCGCTGTGGTACGGCACCGACAAGCCGGACCTGCGCAACCCGATCAAGATGCAGGACGTGTCCGAGCATTTCAAAGGCTCGGGCTTCGCGATCTTCGCCAAGCTGCTGGAGCAGGACGGCACCCAGATCCGCGCCATCCCCGCACCCAAGGGCGGCTCGCGCAAATTTTGCGACCGGATGAACGCCTTTGCCCAGAAGGAAGGTCTTCCGGGCATGGGCTATATCTTCTGGCGCGAGGCCGAGGGCGGCATGGAAGCCGCCGGTCCGCTCGCCAAGAACATCGGGCCGGAGCGCACCGAGGCGATCCGTCAGCAGCTGGGCCTCGGCGTCGGTGACGCGGCCTTCTTCCTCGGCGGCAAGCCCGAGGCCTTCGAGCGCGTTGCCGGCAAGGCCCGCGTGGTGATCGGCGAGGAGCTGGGTCTGACCGAGACCGATCGCTTCGCCTTTGCCTGGATCGTCGACTTCCCGATGTACGAGAAGGATGACGAGGGCCGGATCGACTTCTCGCACAACCCGTTCTCGATGCCGCAGGGCGGCATGGAGGCGCTGCAGGGCGATCCGCTTCAAGTGCTGGGCTACCAGTACGACCTCGCCTGCAATGGCTACGAGCTGATCTCGGGCGCGATCCGGAACCACAAGCCGGAGATCATGTTCAAGGCGTTCGAGCTGGCCGGCTATGGCGAGGAAGAGGTGCGGAAGCGCTTCGGCGGCATGGTCAACGCGTTCCAGTACGGCGCCCCGCCGCATGGCGGCTGCGCGGCCGGGATCGACCGGGTGGTGATGCTGCTGGCCGACGAGGCCAACATCCGGGAGGTCATCCTCTTCCCGATGAACCAGCGGGCCGAGGATCTGATGATGAACGCGCCCTCCGAGCCCAGCAACGAGCAGCTGCGCGAGCTGCGGCTGCGGGTGCTGCCGCCTGAAAGCTGACGCATAGCCTCCGCGCGCGCGAACAGGCCGCCCTCCGCGAGGAGGGCGGCCTTTTGCATGCAGCGCCCGACTGCTTGACACGGCGGAGCCGTCTTACCTAGCGTAAGCAGAGGCGGGTCGGTCCGCGGGAGGAGTGTTTCATGAGTGATCTGGGCGAGGTGCTGGTGGTGATCCGCCACACCGTGGCCGACTACGCCACCTGGCGTCGGGGTTACGACGACTTCGAACCGCAGCGGCGGCGCCACGGCGTCACCGGGGCCGAGGTCTTCGTCGATCCCGACGACGAGACCCGGGTGACCGTGCTGCATCGCTTCGCCAGCCTGTCGGATGCGCAGGACTTCCTGTCGATGCCGGAACTCAAGGAGGCGATGGGCGCGGCGAGCGTCACCGAGGCCCCCGACATCACCATCGCGTCCCGACGCTAGAACACCAGCCCGCCGAGCACGCACAGCCAGGCCAGCCCGACGGCGGTCCCGGCCACGGCAACGGCCGCCGATCCCGAATCCTTGGCCTGCTTGGCGAGCGCGCGCCGTTCCTCGCCGACATCGTCGACCACCCGCTCGATCGCGGTGTTGAGGCATTCGAAGGCCAGCACCATCACCCCGCCCATCAGCAGCATGCCGCGCTCGCCCGCCGAGATCGGCAGCACGAAGGCCAGCAGAGCCGAGACGATGTTGGCCCACATCCATTGGTGCAGGCTGCCCTCGGTGGTCCAGATGTGACGCAGACCCTGCCAGGACCAGACTGCGCGCATCCGCAGCCGTTCGTAATGTTCGCGCATCTTCCCGTCCCGATCGTTTCACCAAAGATGGCGCGCGACGTGGGGGAAGCCAAGTCACACGACATCGGTTGGTCACAACACCGACGATCCCCCTTTCGCCGGCGTACCGATGCGCTAGATCGACGGCCATGACACCGAAACATCAAGACTATCCCGCCTATGCCCGTTCCGAGCGGATCGCCGATGGCGTGATCCACGCCCTTGGCGTGGGCTTCGCATTGACGGGGGCGGTTCTCTTGATCGTCTTCGCGACGCTGGCGGTCGAGGCGCGGGCCGACCGGATCGTCGCCGTCGCCGTCTATGGCGGTGCGCTGATCGCCACCTTCACGGCCTCGGCCTTCTATCACATGACGCCGTGGACCGGGATGCGCCCGATGCTGCGCCGGATCGACCACGCGGCGATCTATCTCAAGATCGCGGGGACCTATACGCCGCTCGTGGTGCTGATCGGCTCGGCCTTCGCCTATGGCGTGCTGGCGCTGGTCTGGACCCTGGCGCTGGGCGGCGCGGTGGCCAAGCTGTTCTTCTGGCAAAGCCCGGGGCGTCTCGGCACCGTGCTCTACCTCCTGATGGGCTGGCTCAGCCTCGCCCTGGTCTGGTCGATCGCGGCGACGCTGCCGGTGGCCTCGACCGCGCTGGTGGTGATCGGCGGGCTGCTCTACTCGGCCGGGGTGGTGTTCTTCCTGTGGGAGACGCTGAAATTCTCCAACGCGATCTGGCACGGCTTCGTGCTGGTCGCCTCGGGCTGTTTCTTTGCCGCGATCGCGCTCGGGGTGCTCGGCTGAGCACCCCGAGCGGGTCGCTCAGAGCCCGGCGACGGTGCGCCGGACGATCTCCATGCGCTGGGAGTTCGGCGGGTGGGTGCCCAGCAGTCGGTCGCCCGGATCGGGAATTCGCAGGAAGAACTGGGCGCCCTTGACCGCGTCATAGCCCGCCCGCTGGGCGATGGTCGCGCCCAGCGCGTCGGCTTCCAGCTCGAAATCCTTGGAGTAGCTGCGCGCACCGACGCCCGCGCCGATCTGCTGCGCGGTGCGTACCAGCCCCTCATTGCCGCCCGCGAGGCCGCCGGCGAGCTGTCCGAACACGGTGGCGCCGATCGTGGCGTTGCGGCTTTGCCGGTCGAGATGGCCGGCGATGTGATGCGCCGCCTCGTGGCTCAGCACGAAGGCCAGCTCGTCCGCGTTCTGCACCTCGCCCAGCAGCGCCACGGTGAAGGCCAGCAGCGGCCGCCCGCGCGCGTCGCGGGTCTGGAAGGCGTTGGCCGGCTGGCCGGGACGGTCATCGACGACGATCCGGAAATCGCAGTCGAGGTTGGGCGCGTTGGCGCGGCAGACCTGCTCGGCAACCGGCTCGAGGCGCTCGACCACCTGCACGAAGTTGCGCGCGGCCGAGCGCGCCGCTTCGGGGTTGGAGACCGGGCCCGGCCCCTTGGAGATCGTGACCTCCGCCGGGGTCGAGCGGGGCAGGGCGGGGCCGGTGACGGTGGTGGTCCGCTGTGGACCGGTGGCAACAACCACCGGCGGGGCACATGCCGACAGCCCGAGGGCCGCGACGAGGGCGAGGGGAGAGAGGCGTGACAGCATCGAGGCGAGGTTCCGCTTGGTCGTGAAGCACTTGGGCCCGATCCTAGCTGTCGCCCCCCGGCGCGGCCAGCCCCGGCAGGGCACCGCTCACGCGATCGGCATGCCGCCGCCGGGCGCGCTTGCGCGATGTCCCGGGCAGGCCTAGGCTGAACTCATGTTTACCATCGAGCACGATTTCGACGCCACAGTGGTCACCCTCGTCGACGAGGGTGGGGTCAACCTTCAGGAAGACGTCACCGTCTGCGCCTTCGAGGATTGCGTGACGGTGGAGCAATACGATCCCCGGCGCGACGCGGTGGTGCGGATCACCCTGTCGCTGCATCAGGCGCGCGAGCTGGGCGCGGCGCTGCACCTGCCTGAAGGGATCTACCGCGCCAAGAAGGGCTGAAGCGGGCTCACCGCCGAGCCGTTTTACAGGCTGCGGCGGACCCGTGATCCATGCCGTGCGAGAGGCTCCGTGCCTTGCCCGGGCCTCCCGTTTCGACGGCGTAATGTCAGGAAATGGATCGAGGAAGAGAGATCACTCTTCCTCGGAATGGGCGGGGACGGCCTTGCCGAACTCGCGCCAGATCTCCGCGCCGCGGCGGGCGAGAGGGGTCAGGCCATCGGCCTCGCCATTGTCCATCATCGCGAAGAGCTTATCGCGCATCCGCGGCTCCCAGAAGCTGCGCAGATGCTCGGCCACCCGCTCGGCACGGGTGCCCTCGGCCTGGCTTTCGAAGAAGGTGGCGATCTGGTTCGCCATGTAGACGAGCTTTTCGCCGGTGGTTCTAGAGGACATGGGCGCTCCCTATGCGGGCGTGATGGGTAAAGATGCGGGTGCCGTAGCGGTTGCGGGTGACCAGCGCGATGCCTGCCGTTTCGGCCAGGGCGACGGCGGTGGCCGTGGGTTGCGAGACCGAGAGCATGACCGGCGCGCCGATCATCGCGGTCTTCTGCACCATTTCGAGCGACAGGCGCGAGGTCAGCACCACCGCGCCCGAAGCCGGATCGGTGCCAGCGGCGGCCATGGCGCCCGCCAGCTTGTCGAGCGCGTTGTGTCGGCCGACATCCTCGCGGGCCAGCACGATTCCCTGGCCCGGCACGTAGAAGCCCGCCGCGTGAACGGCGCGGGTTTCGTCATGGAGCGGCTGCAGCGCCCGCAGCGCGTCGAGCGCCTCGCCGATCTCGGAGGGAGCCAACACGAGGTCGGAGGTGTGGACGCGCGGCACCTCGCGCGCGGCCTGCGCGAGGCTGTCGATACCACACAGCCCGCAGCCGACGGGACCGACCTGCGCGCGGCGGCGTGCGTCGAGCGCGGCCTGCTTCTCCTCGGGCAGCCAGATCCGGGCTTCGATGCCCACGGGCTGGGGGACGATCTCGACATCGCCGATCTCGCTCGCCGCGGCAAAACCCTCGGTGATCGTGAAGCCGCGCGCGAAATCCTCGATATCGGCGGGGGTGGTCATCATCACCGCCTGGGTCGAGCCGTTGTAGACCACCGCCACAGGGGTCTCCTCGGGCAGCGACACGAGGGCAGAGGCCGCCCCCGTGTCATGGGCCGCAACCCGCTTGTAGGGATGCAGCCCCTCGCTCATTCCGCCGCCGGCAGGATGCGGCGCGACTGCTCGGCCTGCGCGTCGTAGTCCTGCTGCCACTCGGAGGGGCCGTTCGACGGGCTCACCTGCACCGCCGTCACCTTGTATTCCGGGCAGTTGGTCGCCCAGTCCGAGAAGTCGGTGGTGATGACGTTGGCCTGCGTCGTCGGGTGGTGGAAGGTGGTGTAGACCACGCCGGGGCTGACCCGGTCGGTGATCAGCGCCCGCAGGCTGGTCTCACCCGAACGCGAGGCGAGACGCACATAGTCGCCATCGCGCACGCCACGGGTCTCGGCGTCGTGCGGGTGGATCTCCAGCACGTCCTCTTCATGCCAACGCGAGTTCTCGGTGCGGCGCGTCTGCGCGCCCACGTTGTACTGCGACAGGATACGGCCGGTGGTGAGCAGCAGCGGGAAGCGCGGGCCGGTCTTCTCGTCGGTCGCCACGTATTCGGTGCGGATGAACCGCCCGCGACCACGCACGAAGCCGTCGATATGCATGAGCGGCGTGCCCTCGGGCGAGGCGTCGTTGCAGGGCCACTGCACCGAGCCTTTCTCCTCCAGCAGCTCGTAGCTGACATTTGCAAAGCTCGGCGTGGTCGCCGCGATCTCGGCCATGATCTGCGCGGGGTGGGTATAGGTCCAGCCGCCGCCCATCGCGTTCGCCAGCAACTGCGTCACCTCCCAGTCGGCATAGCCGTTCTTCGGGGCCATGACCTTGCGCACACGGTTGATGCGGCGCTCAGCGTTGGTGAAGGTGCCATCCTTCTCGAGGAAGGTCGAGCCGGGCAGGAAGACATGCGCGTAGTTCGCGGTCTCGTTCAGGAACAGGTCCTGCACGATCACGCATTCCATCGCCGCCAAGCCCGCCGCCACGTGCTTGGTGTCGGGGTCGGATTGCAGGATGTCCTCGCCCTGACAGTAGAGGCCCTTGAAGGTGCCGTCGACGGCCGCATCCAGCATGTTGGGAATGCGCAGGCCCGGCTCGCTGTCGAGCTTGACGTTCCACAGGCTCTCGAACACCTCGCGCACCTCCGAGCCCGCCACGTGGCGGTATCCCGGAAGCTCGTGCGGGAAGGAGCCCATGTCGCAGGAGCCCTGCACGTTGTTCTGGCCACGCAGCGGGTTCACGCCGACGCCGCGCCGACCGATGTTGCCGGTCAGCATGGCGAGGTTGGCGATGCCGATGACGGTGGTCGAACCCTGGCTGTGCTCGGTCACGCCGAGACCGTAATAGATCGCGCCGTTGCCCCCCGTCGCATAGAGACGGGCCGCGCGGCGCAGCTCCTCGGCCGGGACGCCGGTCAGCATCTCGACCGCCTCAGGCGCGTGGCGATCCTCGGCCACGAACTCGACGTAGTCCTGGAATTCTTCCCAGTCGCAGCGGGTGCGGATGAATTCCTCGTCGTAGAGGCCTTCGGTCACGATCACATGCGCCATGGCGGTGACGATCGCGACGTTGGTGCCCGGCCGCAGCGCGAGGTGATGCGCGGCTTCGACATGCGGCGACTTGACGAGGTCGATCCGGCGCGGGTCGACGACGATCAGCTTCGCGCCCTCGCGCAGCCGCTTCTTGAGACGGCTGGCAAAGACCGGATGGCCGTCGGTCGGGTTGGCGCCGATCACCATGACGACGTCGGTATCCTCGACCGAGTCGAAGTCCTGCGTGCCTGCCGAGGTGCCATAGGTCTGGCCGAGGCCGTAGCCGGTGGGCGAGTGGCAGACGCGGGCACAGGTGTCGGTGTTGTTGTTGCCAAAGACGGCGCGCGCCATCTTCTGGACGAGGTAGGTCTCCTCGTTGGTGCAGCGCGACGAGGTGATCACGCCGATCGACTTCTTGCCGTACTGCTCCTGGATGCCGCGCATCTTCTTGGCGGCAAAGCCAATGGCCTCGTCCCAGGACACCTCTTTCCAAGGCTGGTCGATGCTGTCGCGGATCATTGGGTTGAGGATGCGATCCTTGTGCGCGGCATAGCCATAGGCGAAGCGGCCCTTGACGCAGCTATGGCCGCGATTGGCCTTGCCGTGCTTGTAGGGGGTCATGCGCACCAGCTCGTCGCCGCGCATCTCGGCCTTGAACGAACAGCCGACGCCGCAATAGGCGCAGGTGGTGACGACGGCGCGGTCGGGCGTGCCGATCTCGATCACCGACTTCTCCTGCAGCGTCGCGGTCGGGCAGGCCTGCACGCAGGCGCCGCAGGACACGCAGTCCGAGGTCATGAAGTCGTCGAGCTTGGTGCCCGCCGAAACCCGGCTGTCGAAGCCACGGCCCTCGATGGTCAGCGCGAAGGTGCCCTGCACCTCCTCGCAGGCCCGCACGCAGCGCGAGCAGACGATGCACTTGGAGGGGTCGTAGGTGAAGTAGGGGTTGCTGTCATCCTTGGGGATGAACTGCGGGTTGTTGATGCCCACCGGCTGGCGCAGCCGCGCCTCTGCCTGGGAGCGCGCCCCGGTGCCCGAGGGGTCATAGTGGTTGTCGCCGGGCGTGTAGCGCACGTCGCGCAGGCCCACAGCGCCCGCCATGTCCTGAAGCTCGCAATCGCCGTTGGCGCCGCAGGTCAGGCAGTCGAGCGGGTGGTCGGAGATGTAGAGCTCCATCACCCCCTTGCGGAGCTTCTTGATCTTGGAGGTCTGGGTGTGGACCACCATGCCCTCGGCCACCGGGGTGGTGCAGGAGGCGGGGGTGCCGCGACGGCCCTCGATCTCGACCACGCAAAGCCGGCAGGAGCCGAAGGCGGCCATGTTGTCCGAGGCGCAGAGCTTCGGCACTTCAATGCCGAGCTCGGCCGAGGCGCGCATCACGCTCGTGCCCTCGGGCACCGTGACCTCGAAGCCGTCGATGCTCAACGTCACCATGCTGGTGGAGGTCGAGGCGGGCGTGCCCATGTCGCGGTCGTCGTGCAGCCCAGTGCCGCCCGGTCCGTCGAAGGGGATCAGAAAGTCCTTCATTCCGCAGCCTCCTTGGCGTTGGCATGGAAATCGTCGGGAAAATGCGTGAGCGCCGACATCACGGGGTAGGGGGTGAAGCCCCCGAGCGCGCAGAGCGAGCCGTCCTTCATGGTATCACAAAGATCCGTCAGCAGCGGGATCGCCGAGGCATCGCCGCGGGCGATCCGGTCGACCGTCTCGACGCCGCGTACCGCGCCGATCCGGCAGGGCGTGCACTTGCCGCAGCTTTCGACCGCGCAGAACTCCATCGCGAAACGCGCCATGCCGAGCATGTCGGCGGTGTCGTCGAACACCACCACACCGGCGTGGCCGATCAGGCCGCCCTGGCCGTCGAACTCCTCGTAGCCGAAGGGTGTGTCGAACTTGGAGCGGGGGAAGTAGGCGCCCAGCGGGCCGCCGACCTGCACCGCCTTGACCGGGCGGCCCGTTGCCGTGCCGCCGCCGATCTCGTCGACCAGCGCGCCCAAGCTCGTGCCGAAGGCGGTCTCGAACAGGCCGCCGAACTTCACGTTGCCCGCGATCTGGATCGGGATGGTGCCGCGCGAGCGTCCCAGACCGAAATCGCGGTAATGCGCCGCGCCCTTCTCGAAGATCACCGGCACGGTGCCGAGCGAGATGATGTTGTTGACCACGGTCGGCTTGCCGAGGAAGCCCTCGATTGCCGGAAGGGGCGGCTTGGCGCGCACGACGCCGCGCTTGCCCTCGAGGCTGTTGAGGAGCGAGGTCTCCTCGCCGCAGACATAGGCACCCGCGCCGACGCGGACCTCCATGTCATAAGCGAAGTCGGAGCCGAGCACCGACGCGCCGAGCACGCCGCGCGCGCGGGCGATCCGGATCGCCTCGTTCATGGTGTGGATCGCCTCGGGATATTCCGAGCGCAGGTAGATGTAGCCTTTGGTCGCGCCGACGCAGATGCCGGCAATCGCCATGCCCTCGATCAGGCTGAAGGGGTCGCCCTCCATCAGCATCCGATCGGCGAAGGTGCCCGAATCGCCCTCGTCAGCATTCGCGACGATGTATTTCTGCGAGGCGGGGGCAAGCCGAACCGTGTCCCACTTGATGCCAGTCGGGAAACCGGCGCCGCCGCGACCGCGCAGGCCCGATTCCTTCATCTCGTCGATCATCTCGGCACCGGTCATGCCGAGTGCCCGGCGCAGACCCTTGAGGCCGCCATGCGCCTCGTAGGCGTCGAGCGAGAGCGGATCGATGACGCCGACGCGGGCAAAGGTGAGGCGGGTCTGCCGCTTCATCCAGTCGATCTCCTCGGTCGGACCGAGGGCCAACGCATGCTTGCCCCAATCGGCGTCGAACAGTGCCTCAACGTCATGCGGTGTCACCGGGCCGAAGGCATGGCGGACGCCGTCCTTCTCGACCTCGACCATCGGCTCCAGCCAGAGCATCCCGCGCGAGCCGTTGCGGATGAGCTCGACCTCGATCTCGCGGATCTTCGCTTCGGCGAGAACCGCCTCAGCCACCTTTTCGGCATCGACCGCGAGCGCGGCGGCGTCGCGGGGGACGTAGATCTTCAGCTTGCTCATGCGCCGACCTCCGTGAGCAGGGTCTCGAGCCGCTTCTCGTCGACACGCGCCACGACGCGGCCGTCGATCATCGCGGCGGGGCCGGTGGCGCAAAGGCCGAGGCAGTAGACCGGCTCGAGCGTCACGCCGCCATCGGCGGTGGTGCCGTGCCAGTCGACGCCGAGCCGGGCCTTGGCCGCGGCCTCGACGCCGTGACCGCCGCGGGCCTGGCAGGCCTCGGCGCGGCAGATCTTGACCATGTGGCGGCCCGCCGGCTCCTCGCGGAAGTCGTGGTAGAAGCTGACCACGCCATGCACCTCGGCGCGGCTGATGTTCAGCCCCTCGGCGATGATCGGCAACGCTTCCTGCGGCACGTAGCCCCATTCGGCCTGCACCGCGTGCAGGATCGGCAGAAGCGGCCCTTCGAAGGTCGCGTGATCCGCGAGGATCGCCCCAAGGCGCGCCTCCAGATCGACGGGGGCTGGCGGTGTCGGCATCGGCTGGCTCCTCCTCGAGTCGTCCGCGCATACAACTGCATGCTCACGCCCCGGATCAATATCGCTATTCCGTGCCGCGATAGAGAGATCCTATCAATCCCGGTCGAAGCGCTTCGCTTCGGCCAGCAGCGCCGCCAACAGTGGTGTGTGCGGCTCGCGCCACGGGGCGATCAGCCCGATCTCATGCGCCGCATCGGGCGCGCCAAGCGGCCGCGCGACCAGCGGCTGGCCCTGCAGGAAGATCGCCGCCGCCCGTTCGGGCAGAATGGTGATCCAGCCCGAGTTCAGCACGTGGGAAATCAGCACGATGGTCGAGTTGGTCTCGATCCTCGGCTCCGCCGCGACACCGGCGGCGGCGAGGTGGCCCGCGATGATCCGGCGGTTCTGCATGTCGGGCGTCAGCAGGCACAGATCCGCCCCGGCGAGATCGGCCCAGCGCAGCCGCGACCGCTCGGCGAGCGACGCGTCGCGCCGCATCACCGCGACGTAGCGCTCGGTATAGAGCGGGACTGTGACGACACGACCCAGCGGTTCGTTGTCGAGATAGCCTATCCCGGCATCGGCCTCGTGATCCTCGATTGCGGCGAGAAGCTGGGTGGTGGTGGCCGAACGCACGGAGAAGCGCAGCGCCGGATGCGCCGCGGCGAAGCGGCCGGTGAGCTGGGCCACCGCGCCGAGCGCCGTGGGGATGACAGCCAGCCGCAGCACCCCGGTGAGCCCCTCGCGCGCGGCGCGCAGCTCTTCCTTCATGCCGCGCACGTCGCCGGAGATCCGCCGCGCCCAATCGAGCACCCGCTCGCCCTCGGGCGTCAGCCCCTGAAAGCGCGAGCCGCGCCGCACCAGCATCACGCCCAGCTGGTCCTCGAGCTGGCGGATCGCGGCCGAGAGCGTCGGTTGCGTCACGCCCATCGCTTCGGCGGCGCGGCCGAAATGCCTGGCCTTGGCCAGCGCGAGGAACATCTCCAGCCGGTCGATCATCCCAGCGCCCCCGTGCCATGGCGAAGCAGGACGGGCACCACCAGCTCCTCCTCGTCCACGAGGTGGCGGTCGAGAAAGCTCTCGAAGCCGGACAGCCGTTCGGCGAAGCCCGCCGCCTCGCCGCGCATTCGAGCCGGGGCGGATGCCTGGCCGATCAGCCCGTTGGCCGCATCGACGAAGCGCTCCAGATGGCCGTCCAGCGCGTGGTGGTCGCCGTCGAGCAGGGCGAAGCCGGCCTCGAGCCGAGGCTCCATCCGCGCGAGGCGCGGAAAGTAATGCGCATCCTCGATGCCGTGATGCCCGTGCAAATCGCCGATGAGCCGCCCGCCCAGCTGTGACAGCACGGCCGCGAAACGAGCCGGATCGGCGCCATCGGCGGCGGCCTCGGTCTCGCGGGCGAGGATCGCCAGCATCTCGCGGAACGCGAGGTGCTTCGACAACCAGAACCGCACCAGCCCGTCGAAGCCGGGATCCTCCTCCCAGCCGGCGCGCGGATAGTCGTCGAGCAGCACACGCAGGGCGTCCGGCAGGCCCTCGCGCCGACCGAGGGCGAGGGTGGAATCGGGGGTATCGTCGGGCATGGCCAAGGCCTCCTTCGGGCCCGAACCTATGCTTTCATGCAGGCCGGGGGGAGGGGGCGTCAGACATCTTTGCGGCGAACTTCGCAGGGCGTGTCGTCACGTTTTGCGGAGCGAGACCCTGCCGGAGTGATGCGATCTTGCTGGAACGGGCGCGCCCCGGCAATCAACTGCCTTCGTAAGGGGCGGAAAATCAACAATCCGTCGAGATGCTTGCCTGACGCTGCGGAAATCCGGCGTCTGCCATGTCGCTTGGTCAATCGCCGATAAGTCTTGCATTGCGCGGCATGTCGCAAAAGGATCGTGCCACAACCACGCCCGCAAAGGGCGGACGTCCATCCGGCGCGAAGCTCTCGCGCCTCAGACACAGGGATGACCTCATGACCTTGAAGACCCGCCTTCTCGCCGGTGCGGCGCTGATCGCCATTGCCGGCGCCGCCCATGCCGAGAGCCACGCGATGATGGAGCACCCCGAGACCGGGGAGAAGCTCGCCGCAGACCAGACCTTCACCTACCGCGTGCTCGATGAATTCCCGTCGATCGACCCCAACCTCATCGAGGATGTCGAAGGCTCGGCGATCGGCCGCAACCTGTTCGAAGGCCTGATGAACCAGGACGAGAAGGGCGAAGTGGTGCCGGGCGTGGCCACCGGCTACGAGGTCTCCGAGGACGGCATGACCTACACCTTCACCCTGCGCGACGACGCCAAGTGGTCGAACGGCGAGCCGGTGACCGCGAAGGACTTCGTTTACTCCTGGCAGCGCGCCGCCGACCCGGCGACCGCCTCCGAGTACCAGTGGTACATGGGCCTGATGAAGATCGCCAATGTCGACGAGGTGATCGCCGGCGACAAGGAGCCCTCCGAGCTCGGCGTGAAGGCCGTGGACGACCACACCCTCGAAGTGACGCTGTCGCAGCCGCTGCCCTACTTCCCGCAGATGGTGACCCACACCACCACCTTCCCGGTGCCGCAGTCGGTGATCGAAGAGCATGGCGACGCCTGGACCCAGCCCGGCAACATGGTGTCGAACGGCGCCTATGTGCTCGAGGATCGCGTCCCGCAGGAATACATCACGCTCAAGAAGAACCCCGAGTACTGGGACGCCGAGAACGTCATCATCGAAGAGGTGAAGGCGCTCATCATCAACGACGAGAACCAGGCGCTGACCCGCTATCTCGCCGGCGAGTTCGACCAAACCGACGTGCCCGCGGGCCAGTTCCCGCGTCTGGCGGAAGAGTATCCCGCGCAGGCAATCTCGGTGCCGAACCTGTGCACCTACTACTACAACCTGAACGTCTCCGACTCCGGTCCCGAGGCGCTCAAGGATCCGAAGGTGCGCGAGGCGCTCTACCTCGCCATCGACCGTGACGTGGTCGTCGACAACGTCGTCGCGGGCGGCCAGAAGCCGGCCTACACCCTGACCCATTGGGCCACCGCTGGCTTCGAAGTGCCCGCCGTCGAGGCGGCGCAGATGACCCAGCAGGAGCGCAACGCCAAGGCGCAGGAACTGCTGGCCGAGGCCGGTTACGGCAAGGATGGCGAGCCGCTCTCCTTCGACCTGCTCTACAACACCTCCGAGTCGCACAAGCAGGTGGCCACCGCGATCGGCCAGATGTGGAAGCAGACGCTGGGCGTCGAGATCTCGATGGCCAACATGGAGTGGCAGACCTTCCTCGAGGAGCGCCACAACAAGAACTACGAGATCGCCCGTGCCGGCTGGTGCGCCGACTACAACGAGGCGTCGTCCTTCCTTGACATCATGGACTCGGGTTCGTCCTACAACGACTCCGGCTTCAACAATGCCGATTACGACGGGCTGCTGGCCGAGGCGAAGACCGCCGAGGATCCGCTGCCGCTCTACACCCAGGCCGAGGAGATCCTGACCGAGGAGTTCCCGATCCTGCCGATCTACCACTACGCGACGGTGTTCATGATGGACGACGCCATCAAGGGCTACCCGCTCGAGAACGCGCAGGACAACTGGTACGCCAAGGACCTCTACCGCGTCGCCGCGGAGTAATCCCGGCCTGATTGATCATCGCGCCTCCCGCCTTCGCGGGGGGCGCGACCCATTTCCGCCCGAGGCGGAACCGAGGTATCATCCCCATGCTGAATTATGTCCTCAGGCGCGTCGCGGTCGCGATCCCGACCCTGCTTCTGCTGATCGTGATCTCCTTCGCGCTGATGTATGCCGCTCCCGGCGGCCCGTTCAACTCCGAGCGCCCGCTGCCTGCGCAGGTGATGGCCAACATCGAGGCCCGCTACGGTCTTGATCAGCCTTACTGGAAGCAGATGTTCGACTATGTCTGGAACGTCGTCGTGCATTTCGACTTCGGGCCCTCCTTCCAGTACCGCGACCGCACCGTCAACGACGTGATCGCGCAGGGTTTCCCGGTGACGCTCACCTACGGGTTCTGGAGCTTCATCGTGGCGCTGGTGGTCGGCGTCTCGCTCGGCGCCGCCGCGGCGATCCGGCACAATTCCTGGCTCGACTACCTCGCCGTCGGCATCTCGATCGGCGCGCAGGTTCTGCCGAACTTCGTCATGGCGCCGATCCTGGTGCTGGTCTTCACGCTCTGGCTCGGCTGGCTGCCGGGCGGCGGCTGGCAGGGCGGGCAGATCGAATACGTGATCCTGCCGGTGATCGCGCTGTCGACGTCCTACATGGCCTCGATCGCACGGATCACGCGTTCCTCGATGCTCGAGGTGCTGAACGCCGGCTTCATCCGGACGGCCCGCGCCAAGGGGCTGCCGACCAGCCGCATCATCTTGCGCCACGCGCTCAAGCCGACGATGCTGCCGGTGCTGTCCTATCTCGGGCCCGCCTTCGTCGGCATGATCACCGGCTCGGTGATCATCGACGTGTTCTTCTCGACCGGTGGGATCGGGCAGTTCTTCGTCAACTCCGCCTTCAACCGCGACTACTCGGTGATCATGGGGATCACCATTCTGGTCGGCGTGCTGACGGTGCTGTTCAACCTCGTGGTCGACCTGCTCTACGCCTGGATCGACCCGAAGATCCGTTATTGAGGAGGGGTCACATGTCGCTCAATCCCGATCCCGACACCGCCGACCGCCTGCTCGACGCGCATGCCGCGGCAGAGGTGAAGGGCCGCTCGCTGTGGCAGGACGCGCGGACCCGCTTCATGCGCAACCGTGCCGCCGTCGCCGGTCTCGTGGCGCTGATCGCGGTCTGCATCTTCGCCTTCTTCGGCGGCTTCCTGGCGCAGTACGAACCCGACTATGTCGATTTTGCGCTGATCGGCTCGAACGCGACGCAGGGCGTGCCCTCGCTTGAAACGGGCCATTACTTCGGCACCGATTCCAGCGGCCGCGACCTCTATGCGCGCACCGTGCAGGGCACGCGGATCTCGCTTCTGGTCGGCATCGTCGGCGCCGCCGTCGCGGTGGTGGTCGGCACCCTCTACGGCGCGATCGCGGGCTATGCCGGCGGGCGGACCGACGGGGCGATGATGCGCACCGTCGATATCCTGATGTCGGTGCCCTACATGTTCGTGCTGATCCTGATGCTGGTCATCTTCGGCCGCTCGATCCTGATGCTGTTCATCGGTATCGGCCTGATCTCCTGGCTCGACATGTCGCGCATCGCACGTGGCCAGACCCTGACCATCAAGGGCAAGGAATTCGTCGAGGCGGCGCATGCCACCGGCGTGCGGCCCCTGACCATCATCCTGCGCCATATCGTGCCGAACCTGCTCGGGCTGGTCATCGTCTACGCCACCCTGCTGGTGCCGCAGATGATCATCACCGAGAGCTTCATCAGCTTCCTCGGCCTCGGCATCCAGGAGCCCAACACCTCGCTCGGCGCGCTGATCTCCAATGGCGCGAGCAATATGCAATACGGCGTGATCTGGCAGCTTGCCTTCCCGCTGTTCTTCTTCGTGGTCACGCTGTTCGCCTTCTTCTTCGTCGGCGACGGCCTGCGCGACGCACTCGATCCCAAGGACCGCTGATGGCACTTCTCGATATCGAAGACCTGCGCGTCACCTTCACCACCGGCGACGGCGAGGTGAACGCCGTCAACGGCGTCTCCTTCTCGATCGAGGAGGGCGAGACCCTCGCCATCGTCGGCGAGAGCGGCTCGGGCAAGAGCCAGACCGCCTTTGCCGCGATGGGGCTCCTGGCGCGCAACGGCCGCGCCACCGGGCAGATCCGCTATGACGGGCGTAATCTGCTGGAGCTCAAGCAGAAAGAGTTGAACCGGGTGCGGTCCGAGGAGATCGGCATGATCTTCCAGGACCCGATGACCTCGCTCAATCCCTACATGCGGATTTCCGAGCAGATGGCCGAGGTGCTGACCCTGCACAAGGGCATGACCAAGCGCGACGCGATCGCCGAGGCCACCAAGATGCTCGACGCGGTAAAGATCCCCGACGCCAAGAACCGCATCACCATGTTCCCGCACGAGTTCTCGGGCGGGATGCGGCAGCGGATCATGATCGCCATGGCGCTTTTGTGCCAGCCGCGCCTGCTGATCGCGGACGAGCCGACCACCGCGCTCGACGTGACGGTGCAGGCGCAGATCATGGAGCTGATGGCCGAAATCCGGGCCGAGTTCGGCACCGCGATCATCCTGATCACCCATGACCTCGGCATCGTTGCCGACACCTGCGAGCGGACGCTGGTGATGTATGGCGGGCAGGTGATGGAAACCGGGCCGACCGATCAGCTGTTCGAGCGGCCGACCCATCCCTACACGCTGGGCCTGCTGCGCGCCGTGCCGCGGATCGACCGCGACGACGAGACGCTCTCGACCATCGCCGGCGAGCCGCCCGACATGACCCGGCTGCCGAAAGGCTGTCCCTTCACGCCGCGCTGCGCCTGGGCACATGGGCCGTGCCCGACGATCCGGCCCGAGCTGCTGCCCGCCGAGGGCTATCCGATGCTGCGCCGTGCCTGCCATGCCCCCGTCGAGGAGGTGAAGTGATGACCGATCCGAAGGACGACAAGTTCACCGAGGCCACCGGCCGCGACGAGGTCGCCGATCCGGCCCCCGCCGCGCCGCCCGCCTCCGGCACGCCGGTGGCCACGCCGCCATCCCCCGAACCGGCAGGCATCGCCCACAAGGACGCGCCCGTCGCGTCCGAGGCGGATATTGGCGGACGTCCCGACCGCACCGGCAAGCTCGCCGAGCCGATCCTGCGGGTCGAGGATCTACGCGTGGCCTTCGACATCCGGCCGCGTGGCGCCTGGCCCTGGACCCCGTCGAAGAAGCTGCACGCCGTGGGCGGCATCAGCTTCGACCTCGCGCCGGGCGAAAGCCTCGGCGTCGTGGGGGAGAGCGGCTCGGGCAAGTCGACGCTGGCGCGCGCCATCGTCGGCACCATCGCCTCGACCGGCGGACGGGTGATGTTCGAGGGCGAGGATCTCGCCGCGATGTCCGAACGCCAGCGCCGCGCCCATCGCCGCGACGTGCAGATGGTGTTCCAGGATCCGCTGGCCGCGCTTAACCCGCGCATGACGGTGGGCGACATCATCGCCGAGCCGCTGGTCACGCACGAGCCCAAGACGCCCCGCAAGGAGGTCCGTCGCCGGGTGGCCGAGCTGATGGAGCGGGTCGGTCTGCTGCCGAACCTCGTCAACCGCTACCCGCACGAGTTCTCGGGCGGGCAGTGCCAGCGGATCGGCATCGCCCGTGCGCTGATCCTCAAGCCCAAGCTGCTGATCTGCGACGAGCCGGTCTCGGCGCTCGACGTGTCGGTGCAGGCGCAGGTGGTGAACCTCCTGAAGGAGCTGCAGCGCGACATGGGACTGGCGATGATCTTCATCGCGCACGACCTGTCGGTGGTGAAGCACGTCTCCGACCGGATCGTGGTGATGTATCTGGGCCGGGTGATGGAGGTGGCGCGCTCCAAGGCGCTGGTCACCAATCCCGAGCACCCCTACACGCAAGCGCTGATCGCCTCCGTGCCGATCCCGGACCCGGTGCTGGAGCGCCAGCGCCAGCGCCCGGTGCTGGGCGGCGAGCTGCCCTCGCCGATGAGCCCGCCCTCGGGTTGCGTGTTCCGGACCCGTTGCCCCAAGGCGCGTCCCGACTGTGCCGAAGGCCTGCCGCCGATGCTCGACCTGGGGAACGGTCACCGCGTGGCCTGTCCCTACCATAAGGAGCCCAGCGTGCTCGACGCCGCGCGGCGGATGGCGGGCTGACCGGCCTGCACGTTACCCCGCTTACCTGATGCGAACAAAGCCGCGCGGCATGACGCCGCGCGGCTTTGTCATGCCGGGCGCCCTTCGGCCGATCGAGACAGGCCCACCTCCCCGCAAGGCGCGGATGGACCCTTCGACGCGGGCGAGTTCTACGAGTTGGAAATGGGGAGAGTGGCGCTCAGAGGCTCTTAGCCATGCGCCAGGGCGCCGCGCGCGGCGGCGATCAGCTGGTCCGGGTCATAGGGCTTCTGCACGCAGCTATAGGCGGCGAAGCCCGGCGACAGCCCGGCCTTGGCGTAGCCGGTCGCGAAGACGAAGGGGATGCCCCGGGTCTTGAGCCATTCGGCCAGCGGATAGCTCGTCTCGTTGCCCAGATTGACGTCGATGATGGCGAGGTCAATCTCGGACTCGCGGGCGATCTGCATCGCCTCGTTCAGCCGCATCGCGACGATGACGGCGCAGCCTGCCTCGCTCAGCACGTCCTCGCCGAGCATGGCAAGGATGCTCTCGTCTTCGACGAAGAGCACCCTCGCGCCATCTAGTTCGTTTCTAACCACGCGGTGCACCGATAACGGGGGTGAGCACGACCGGGTCGGGCAGGGGCGGCACCATCATGCTGATGCGGCAGGTCAGCCCCTCGGGCGGGAACTCGACCGTGGCGGCGCCACCGAACTCCATCGCGATCTGCCGTTCGATCAGCCGCAGGCCGAAGCCGCGCTTTTCGGGCTTGCCGATGCGGGGACCACCGCGCTCGACCCAGTCGAGTGTCAGCCGGGTGCCGTCGCCGGCATCAGGCTCGGCCGACCATTCCAGCGTGACCTGCCCGCCCTCGCTGGACAGCGCGCCGTAGCGCAGCGCGTTGGTGCCCAGCTCGTGCAGCGCCATCGACAGGCTGACCGCGGCCTTGGGGTGCAGGGCGATGTCGGGCCCGGTGGCGGTGATCCGGCCCGGCGCCAGCGTTTCGATCGCGGCATCGGCGATCTCCCGCAGCGAGGCCTGCGCCCAAGCCGTCTCGGTCAGCACGTTGTGCGCGCCCGACAGCGTGGTCAGCCGCCCCGAGAACCGCTCGAAGGTTTCGGGATCGGTGCCCTTGAAGGTCTGCCAGGCGATCGACTGCACGGTGGCGAGGGTGTTCTTCACCCGGTGGTTCAACTCGTTGACCAGCAGCCGCTGCCGCTCGCCGGCCCGCTTCTCCTCGGAGATATCGCGCACTTCGATGATCGTGCCGATGGTCTGGCTTTCCTCGTCGCGGATCGGGCTGGCGGTGAAGCCGACCGGGTAGAAATGTCCGTCGCGGTGGACGAAGATTTCTTCGCCTTGGGTCTGGTTGTGCTCGGGAAATGCGCGGTCGATGGCGCATTCATGCAGCGGGAAGTGCCGGCCGTCGGGATAGGTGTGGTGGATGATGTCATGCAGCGGCTTGTCGAGCGCCACGACCTCTTCCAGCGTCCAGCCGGTCAGAAGTTCGGCGGCGCGGTTCATGTAGACGCATTGTTGCCGGTCATCCATCAGGAAGATCGAGACGCTGGCATTGTTGAGCACGGCATGGAGCCGCCGCTGGGCATCGTCGAGGGGGCGCGCTTGCAATTTTTGCATAAGGAATCGAGTCTCCGTCTGTCGCGCGGTCAGTTGACCCTGCCAGCGCGGCGCCGGCGCTGCCAGAGGCCATTTCCCGGCAATCTAGCGCGCGACGCCTGTCGGCAACACTGACGGGCCGTCACAATCATGGCTCAGCTGCCCACCATCCGGCCCCAGAGATCGTACTCTCCGGCCTCGTCGACCTGCACGGTGAGCATGTCGCCCGGCTTGAGGATCTCGTGGCCGTCATCGATGAACAGGTTGCCGTCGATCTCGGGCGCATCGGCCATGGTGCGGCAAGTCGCGGCCTCCTCGTCGACCTCGTCGACAATGACCTGCAGGTGGCGGCCGACCTTGGCCTGAAGCTTGGCCTCGGAGATCGCCTGCGCCTTCTGCATGAAGCGTTCCCAGCGCTCCTGCTTGACCGCGTTGGGGACATGGTCGGGCAGGTCGTGGGAGCGAGCGCCGGCGACGTTTTCGTACTGGAAGCAGCCGACCCGGTCGAGCTGCGCCTCGTCAAGCCAGTCGAGCAGGTACTCGAACTCGGCCTCGGTCTCGCCGGGATAGCCGACGATGAAGGTCGAGCGCAGGGTGATGTCCGGGCACATCGCGCGCCAAGCCGCGATCTCGTCGAGCGTCTTCGCCGACGCGGCGGGCCGGGCCATGCGCTTGAGCACGTCCGGGTGGCCGTGCTGGAACGGAATGTCGAGATAGGGCAGCAGGCCGGAATTCGGATCCGCCATCAGCGGGATCAGGTCGCGCACATGCGGGTAGGGGTAAACGTAGTGCAGCCGCACCCAGGCACCAAGCGAGCCCAGATCGCGCGCCAGATCGGTGATATGGGCGCGGTGGCCGCGCTCCTCGGCATGGCGGATATCGAGGCCGTAGGCGGAGGTGTCCTGGCTGATCACCAGGAGCTCGCGCACTCCCGCCTCCACGAGCTTCTCGGCCTCGCGCATCACCGCGTGCGCCGGGCGCGACTGCAGCCGTCCCCGCATGTCGGGGATGATGCAGAACTTGCACTTGTGGTTGCAGCCCTCGGAGATCTTCAGATAACTGAAATGCCGCGGCGTCAGCGACACGCCAGAGGCTGGCAGCAGGTCGATGAAGGGATCGGGCGCCGGCGGCACCGCGCCATGCACGGCGTCGAGCACCTGCTCGTATTGATGCGGGCCGGTGACGGCGAGAACGCGCGGATGCGTGCCGGTGATGTAGTCGGGCTCGGCCCCGAGACAGCCGGTGACGATCACCTTGCCGTTCTCCTTGAGCGCCTCGCCGATGGCATCGAGGCTCTCGGCCTTGGCGCTGTCGAGAAAGCCACAGGTGTTGACGATCACCGCGTCGGCCCCGGCATAGTCGGGCGAGATGGCGTAGCCCTCGGCCCGGAGCCGGGTCAGGATGCGCTCGCTGTCCACGAGCGCCTTTGGGCAGCCGAGCGACACCATGCCGATGGTCGGCTGGCCGATGCGGGGACTGTCGACGAGGCGCGCCTTGGGGGCGAGGTCGGGGCGGAGATTCGGCGGGTTCTGCATCCGGCGCCAGATAAAGGCTCTCAGCCCGTCTGGGAAGCCCTCCCGTTCTCGGCCCGCCGGATCGTGATGGACTTCCACAGGAAGGCCGCGATGAAGATCAGCGTGAGGCCTAGGATGATCGTCGGTGCCGGCGCGCTGTCGATCCAGAAGCTGGCATAGATGCCGCCCCAGCTTGCCACCAACGTCACCGCCACGGCGACGGCGAGCATCGCCCCGAAGCGTCGCGTGACGAGGAAGGCGATCGCCCCCGGCGCGATCAGCAGGCCGATGGCGAGGATGATGCCGACCGCCGAGAGCGTCGAGACGATGGTCAGCGAAAGGAGCGCCAGCAGGCCGTAGTGGAACAGCGCCACCGGCAGCCCCAGCGCGCGTGCATGGGCGGCGTCGAAGGCGTGCAGCATCAGGTCCCGCCAGCGCACGAGCAGCGCGAGGCTGACCAGCCCGCCGACAATGCCGGCCGTCCACAGGTCCTGCGCATCGATGCCAAGCATGTTGCCGAAAAGGATGTGATCGAGATGCACCTCGCTCTCGATCCAAGTGTAGAGCACCAGCCCCATGCCGAACATGCCCGAGAAGACCACGCCCATCACCGTGTCCTGCTTGATCCGGCTGTGATCGGTAAGAAAGCCGGTGGCGAGCGCGCAGGCCATGCCGGCGACGAAGGCGCCGATCAGCAGCGGGATGTGCAAAATGTAGGCCAGCACGATGCCGGGCAGCACCGCGTGGCTGACGGCGTCGCCCATCAGCGACCAGCCCTTGAGCACCAGAAAGCACGACAGCAGCGCGCAGGGCACGGCGATCATCCCGCCGATGATGAAGGCGTCGCGCATGAAGTCGAGCTGGAAGGGAAGAAGGAGGTCGTTCATAGCGCCGCCCTCGCGCGGGCCCGCGCCGCCAGCCAGCCATGCTTGGGCGCGAAAACGAAGGCCAGAAGGAAGATCAGCGTCTGCAGCGTGATGATGATGCCCCCCGTCGCGCCGTCGAGGAAGAAGGAGACATAGGCACCGACGAAGCTCGTCACCGAGCCCAGCGCCACGGCGATCATGATCAGTCGCGGAAAGCGGTCGGTGAGCAGGTAGGCGGTGGCGCCGGGTGTCACCACCATGGCGATGACAAGGAACGCGCCCACGGTCTGCAGCGCGGCGACGCAGGCCGCCGAGAGCAGCACGAAGAAGACGAAGCGCAGCAGGCCGGGGCGCAGCCCGACCGAGCGGGCATGGGTCTCGTCGAAGAAGGCGACCATCAGATCCTTCCATTTCAGCAGCAGCACCGTCAGGCAGACCGCGCCGATGATGGCGAGCTGGAGCGTGTCCTCGGGCGTGATGGCGAGGATGTTGCCGAGGATGATGGTCTGCACGTCCACCGGCGTCGGCGAGACCGAGACCATGAACAGCCCCAGCCCGAAGAAGCCGGTGAAGATCAGGCCGATCACCGTGTCCTCCTTGAGGCCGGTGCGCTGGTTGAGGAACAGCATCGCGGCGGCGGCCAGCCCGCCCGAGAGGAACGCGCCCAGCGCGAAGGGCAGGCCGAGCATGTAGGCGCCCGCGACGCCCGGCACGATCGAATGCGAGAGCGCGTCGCCGATCAGCGACCAGCCCTTGAGCATCAGATAGGCCGACAGGAAGGCGCAGACCGCGCCGACGAGGGCCGAGACCCACATCGCGTTGAGCATGTAGCCATAGGTGAATGGCTGCGCGAGCGTCTCGATCATCGCTCGTCCCCGTTGCTGCCGCCGGTCTGCTGGCGGTCGTCGTAGAACACCAGCGGGCGTTCGTCGTCCGACAGGATCCGCAGCTTGCGGGCGTCCTCGTCCTGGTGCAGCTCGGCGCCGCCCAGCACGAAGTGCCGCAGCACGCCGCCGAAGGCGCGCTCGAGATTGTCGCGTGTGAACACCTCCCGGGTCGGGCCATGCGCCAGAACCGTGCCCTTCACGAGCACGGTGCGGTCACAGAACTCGGGCACTGAGCCGAGGTTGTGGGTCGAGACCAGCATCACCCGGCCCTCGTCACGCAGCTCGCGCAAAAGGCGGATGATCGCCTCCTCGGTTTGTACATCGACGCCGGTGAAGGGCTCGTCGAGGAGGATCACCCGCCCGTCCTGTGCCAGCGCGCGGGCGAGAAAGACCCGCTTGCGCTGGCCGCCCGACAGCTCGCCGATCTGGCGATGCCGGAAATCGGTCATGCCGACCCGCTCCAGCGCCGAGGTGACGGCGGCGTGGTCCGCCGGGCGGGGACGGCGCAGGAAGCCCATGCGGCCATAGCGGCCCATCATCACCACGTCCTCCACCAGCACCGGGAAGGACCAGTCGACCTCCTCGGCCTGCGGCACATAGGCCACCAGCCCGGATTTCAGCGCTTGCTTGACCGGCTGGCCGAGGATCGAGATCGAGCCGCGAGCCAGCGGCAGAAAGCCCATGATCGCCTTGAACAGGGTGGATTTGCCCGCGCCATTGACGCCGACCAGCGCGGAGATCGTGCCGACGGGCAGCGCGAAGCTCGCCTCGCGCAGCGCCGTGACGCCGTTGCGGTAGGAGACGGTGACGCCCTCGGCGCTCAGCCCCGCACCGGCGCCTGCCGCGTGTTCGGGAAAGGCGCGGGCATCCATCATTCGCCCCCGTTCAAGCCGCGTGCGACGGTCTCGGTGGTGACGCGCAGCAACTCGAGATAGCTCGGCACCGGGCCGCCCTCCTCGGAGAGCGAATCGACGTAGAGCTCGCCGCCATAGGCCACGCCTGTTTCACGTGCGACCTGCTTGGCGGGGTCGGTGTTGACGGTGCTTTCGCAGAACACCGCCGGGATCTCGTGCTCGCGCACCCCGTCGATCACCTTGCGCACCTGCTGCGGCGTGCCGGTGGCGTCGGCGTTGATCGGCCAGAGATAGAGCTCGCGCAGCCCGAGGTCGCGGGCGAGGTAGCTGAACGCTCCTTCGCAGGAGACGAGCCAGCGCTTCTGCTCAGGGACCTTCTCGATCTCGGCCCGGAGCGGCTCGATCATCGCGGCAATCTCTTTCTTGTAGGCCTCGGCATTCGCCGCATAGGTCTCGGCGTTCTCCGGGTCGGCCTCGCTGAGCGCGTCGCGGATGTTGTCCACATAGGTCGCGGCGTTGTCCGGGCTCATCCAGGCATGGGGGTTGGGCTTACCCTCATAATTGCCGCCCGAGATCGAGATCGGCTCGATCCCCTCGGAGATCACCGCGGCAGGCCGGTCGCCGGCATTGTCGAGGAACTGTTCGAACCACAGCTCGAGGTTCAGCCCGTTCCACAGCACCAGATCGGCGTCGCGCACGCCGAGGATGTCGCGCGGAGTGGGCTGGTAGTTGTGGATTTCCGCGCCGGGCTTGGTGATCGACACCACCTCGGCCGCGTCTCCCGCGACGTTGCGCGCCATGTCGGCGATCACGGTGAAACTCGTCGCCACCTTGAGCTTGTCTTCGGCGGCGGCGGGCAGGGCGATAGCCGTCAGGCCGAGGGCGAGAAGGGACGATAGGCGCATCATGGTCTCCGGATGTCAGGAACTCTGCTCACGCTAAGATGCGAACCATTCGCAAGAAGTCAACCGGATTGAGAATAATTCTCAACTAAGCCTGAGTCCTGCCCGGCTGGCCGGCAGCCTTGAGAGGGCGTCATCGGGCGGGTAGGGCAGGTCACATGCAGGATTTCGTCCTCCCCCATGATCCGCGCTGGTCCGATCTCTACCGCGCCGAGGCGACGGCCATCCGGGCGGCGCTGCCGGGGATGGAGATCGCGCTGCACCATATCGGCAGCACCGCGATTCCCGGCATCCGTGCCAAGCCGGTCATCGACATGCTCGGAGAAGTCGCGGAGTTGCGGGCGTTGGAGGACCGGAATGGGGCCCTGATGGCGCTGGGCTACGAGGCGCTCGGCGCTCATGGCATCGCGGGCCGACGGTACTTTCTCAAGGCCGACGGGGCGGGGCGGCGCACGCATCACCTGCATGTCTACGCAGTGGGGGATCCGCATGTCGCGCGGCACATCGCCTTTCGCGACTACCTGCGCCAGCATCCCGGGCGGGCGGCGGAGTATGACCGGCTGAAGGCCCGGCTGACGCGTGGCGGGGTCTCGTCGCGCGAGGCCTATCAGAGCGGCAAGGCACCCTTCATCGTGCGGATCGAGGCCGAGGCGCTGGCGTGGTCCCGGCGGGAATGACGCCGCGCCCGGCTCCGGTCCCGCAACGAAAAAGGGGCTGCCCGACGGCAGCCCCTTCGTGATCGGCCCGGAACCGATGGTCTCAGCGCCGACGGTCGCGGCGCGAAGACATCGGCTGGAAGGCGACGCCGACATGCGCTTCGCAATAGGGTTTGCCTGATTGCGTCGGCAGGCCGCAGAACCAGAAATTGTCGGTGGCGGGATCGCCCACCGGCCATTTGCAGGTCTTCTCCGTCAGCTCCATAAGCGTCAGCTTCTTGGCGCCCTTTTCCACTTCGGAGACCTTGGCCAGCGCCTCGGGGCTGATCTCGTTGGCCGAAGGCTGCGGCGGCAGCGGCTGGCCGGCCGGGATGATGGCGCGCCGCGCCGCGCTCATCGGGATCGGCGCGTCCTCGGCCTCGTCGGCCTCCGCGGCGGGCTCGGGC
>Ga0208794_1000225_pt1 | contig 45501 bp, 60 predicted proteins | sample 32_taG_FD_184106 | JGI IMG/M metagenome (GOLD analysis project Ga0208794, IMG submission 184106) | Marine viral communities from the Gulf of Mexico - 32_GoM_OMZ_CsCl metaG (SPAdes) (version 2) | ecosystem: Environmental > Aquatic > Marine > Oceanic | place: Atlantic Ocean: Gulf of Mexico... | reverse complement strand
GTGAAGACGACCGCATTGAACCATTTCCATGTCCGATCGCGATAAAGCTGGCTCTGCGCATCGTCGTCGCTTCGGATCGGATCGTCGACGATGAAGAAGTCGGCCGGCTTGCCGGTGCCGGAGCCGCCGACGCCGACGAACGCGGTCTTGCCGCCCTCCGGCGTGATGAGCAGGTCGACGGCGCCCTTGTCGAGCGAGTGGTTCGGGAAGATGGCCTTATGCGCGTCGGACTGGATGCGATCGCGAACTTCGGAGCCGAATTCCTCGGCGAACGACTGATTGTACGTGCCGAGCATGATGTTGCGGTAGGGGTTGCGGGCGGCGCACCACGCCGGGAAGGCGCGGGACAGCACCTCGCTTTTGCCAAGCTGTGGACCAATCGAGACGGCCACACGCTTCAGTTCGCCGCGCTCGACCTTTTCCATGATCTGGCACAGCAGGACCGCCTGCGGCGTCGTCTCGTATCGGGTGGCCAGGGCTTCGCCCGTCCGCTCCGGGTCCGGCATTTGCAGCTGGATGTAGCGGAAGAGATTGTCCTTCGCTTCCTTGCGCGCGAGGATGTGCAGCGCGGCGTTGCGCTGCTTTTCCTTCAAGGCGATTTGGTCGTTGTTCGACATATTTCGCTTATACCTACAATCGCTGCGCTCGACAATTGCGTCGCAGCTTGAAGCTTTTGCTGCGTCTTGCTACTGCTCGCCTATGGACAACGAAAACGCCCTCACCCTCCTAGGCTTCGCGTTTATCGCACTGACCGCTTTCGCGGCGTTTCACTGGAACAAGCCCGTCCCGCACCGCCAGGTCATCGCGATCTATGGCGACAACCCAAGCCGCGCCGAGTGCTTGGCAATCCACGACAGTCTACGGACGCACCCAGCCTGCTAGCTCGTCGTTTCCACGACGCCGAACAGCCAGATGTTCCCGCTGGCAGAATAGAGCTTGTTCGGGTTCACCAAACCGTGGCCTCGGCTGAAGGTAAGAAAGGACGGCGTGAACGGCAGCTTGCGCACGAGGGTGCTTGATCGCTTGAAATAGAGCTTGAAGCGGTTGTTCGGCGTAGAGAGCAGAGTGCCCGTTTCATCGAGAAAAATCGCCACAAAACTCGTTTTCGTGGCCGAGAAAATGTGTACCTGCGCGAAAGAACCGGCCGCGCTTGCGATGGTTATGTCATAGAGACTATCGGCGGGCGGGTGGTTGACTGTGAGAAAATTGGTCCCGCCGTCCCACGTAGCCGAATACGTCCCGGCGCAATCGGTACTGACAGAGAATGAAGTCCCGCTAGTCCACGAGACAAAGCCTGCCATTTCGGTGTGCATTTGAACTTCGAAACTCGTCTCGGCTCCAGATGCGCCATAACCGCCGGCAACCACGATGCCGCCGACTGCATCGGTGGCTGTGGAATTGATGGTAGAGCCGCGCGTGGCTCCCAAGATCGGAGGAACGCCACCCTCAATCACCGTTGGGTGGGTGATTGTGACGACACCTGTTCCCGCGTTGTGGGATGAGGAAACAGCCCCCGCGAAGGCGGGGTCGGTAATTAGCCCACCGCTGTAACCGTTGACGGGAACCGTCGCAGCAAGCGGCAACGCCAGTTGGAGGGTAGCACTACTGGTGCCGACCGAGGCGCCACAAATCAGGCCGCGTCGTGCAAACGTTTCGTCGGGAACCGCAAGCAGCGACCGAACGCGTGCTCCTGTAAAACTAAACGGCAGGGTGATGTCGGTTGTCGATTGGGAGATCGTTGCGGCATTAAACCCGATCGGCGCATGGCCGGCGTCATTCAGAAACGCCCACCCGCCGCTGTCCGTCGATTGACGAATTACGCCTAGAAGCGTCCGCTCGCCCACGCCCGATGACACTAGCGCGCCGTCGCTGGCGTCAATGACCTTATTACTGTCACGCAGGAGCGCAGCGCCGCCGTCGAGATTGAGATTGCCGGTGCCGGTCTGCGCGATGGTGAAGTCGCCGTTCGCGCCGGACCCGCGCAACAGCCTGGCCGAAAACGGAGCAGCCGCGACCCCGTGGAATGAAATCTGCGAGTAGCCGTCGGTCTCGACGTTGGCCGCTAGATTGACGTCGCGCTTTGTCGCCCATTTGGTTTCATAGGCCGCGGGGTCGAACGTTGCCGCCGCCGCCGCCGAAGCTGCTGCCGCATCCGCGCTCGCATCTGCCGCCGTCGCCGATGCCGCTGCAGCATTCGCGCTGGTCATCGCATTGCCGGCGGACGTCTGTGCCGTGCCGGCCGCACCGCTCGCAGTGCCAGCGGACGCCGCCGCGGCGGTCGCGCTATTCCCGGCCGCCGTGGCCGAATTGGCAGCTGCGGTCGCCGATCCGGCCGCTGCCGTCGCCGAGGTCGCTGACGCCGTCGCCGAATCCGCCGATTTGGCCGCATGGTGGAGCGCCGAGAACTGGCCGGTCTCGACGGCCGAATCCTCCGGGTTTTCGGCCCACTGCTGCGCCTTGTCGCGCGCTGCGACCGCTTCCGTCGTCGCCGACGTGAAATCAGCGATCAGCACCCACTTGCCGGCGGCCAGGTCCGTCGCAAACACGCCGGAAATGTGTGAAACATCGGCGCGGTAAAAACTGTTGTCGAAAAAGACCGTGTCGCGAACGACATAGTTTTTCGCAATTTCCCATTCCGTGGGCGGATTGAAGCCGAAACCATCGAGCTCGGCCTTCAGCTGGTCGTAGCCGATCGTCTGGTTCGCGATCGCCGTGTCGTCGCGCTGGATGAGCGCGATGTTTGCCAGCACCTGGTCGAGCGTCAGCTTGACGCGGTTCAGCTCTTCGTCGATGCGCGGCGCCGGGACGGGGTCCGCAGGCGTCAGCGCCTGCTGGTTCGCGAAGTTGAACGCTCGGTTGTAAGGGGGCGGTTGGGCCACGGGGTCTCTCCGGCAGTCATCCCCGCTCGCGACACGGCCAATACGTCGACGGTCGGAAAATAGCTTGTTGGCTTTCGTCGATCAAGCTTTTCCGCTACATTCGCGCAAAACAACCGCTGGACCGCGCCAATGACGACTGCCGCCGACTGGATTCGCTACGCAAATCAAGGCGCGACGCGCAACATGCCGCTCGACGGGCGGCTGCTCGACGCGCTGTCGTTCTTGCCTGAACTCGGGCTGACGATGGAGGTCTTTTCAGGCGGACAGCCTGCGAAAGGCTCCGGCCGACCGCGCGTCGGCTCGACCCGGCACGACCACGGCAACGCCGCCGACGTGTTCTTCTACCGCGACGGCCAGCGGCTCGATTGGGCGAACGACGAACACCGGCCGATCTTCGAAGACATCGTGCGCCGCGGCAAGGCGGCGGGCATCACCGGCTTCGGCGCCGGGCCGGGCTACATGCAGCCGGGATCCATGCACGTCGGCTTCGGCAATCCCGGTGTATGGGGCGCCGGCGGCAGCGGTCGCAGCGCACCCGACTGGCTTCGCGCGGCCTATGAAGGCGGCGGACAGCCGCAGATGGTCGCGCAGGCGCAGCGCCCCGCGCCCCAAAACCCCGGAACGCCCGCCCCGCAACTGCCGGCACCGCAGAACATCGCCGATCGTGGCGTCGCACCCGTCCAGCAGCCTGCGCCATCGCCGCAAATAGCCATGGCGCCCGCGCAGCCGGAGCAATCGGTCCTCGGGAGCATGATGGCGGGCTTCGTTCCGCCGAAAAACATGATGCAGCCGCAACAGCCGGCACAGCCCGTTCAAATGGGTGATCCAGCCGGCGCGCAGGCGGTCCTGCAGAACGCAATGGGCCTTCAGGAGCGCGGCAAAAAGCTGAAATCGGAGTTCATGCCGGATCTCGACGCGATTCTCGGGCTCGGGGCGAAGCGGACGGCCTGAACTGGCCGCGCCCTGCCTTCCACATCGGCCATCGCGTAATCGTCCGCGCTGGCACAGTCCAAATCGTTGGCCAGTTTCGCGAAACCAACCAGCGGCGGGGTAACTCCGTATCGCTGGTCGTGGTCTCGGATGGCCATTTGCTCACTTCCAGAACGAGATCAGGGTTCCGACGAAACCGAGCCCGTCCAAGTTGTCATTGCGCCGGATTTCCGCTTTCGGCAGGTCCGGCGGCACAACGTAATTTGGGCTGTCGTGGCCCTCGCGCTGCAACGCCGCCTTAACCTCTTTCGAAACGAGCAGCCCTGTAAAATCGGGCTTTGGCGGCGGGCTTGGCTTTCGAAACATGCCGGGCTTCCCCTGATTAGCCGCAGAAACGCATAAACCGACAATCCCCGCTGCGGCGGCCTCTTCGGCCACGATCAGGAGCTTGGCCCACGCGCCGGCAGACGCGGTTTAAGGCCGAGGGTCGGTGTTCGAAACTACGACTTGAACTGTGTCTGTTCGGACAGCCGCGAGCGCAGCAGGTATCCCTCGAGAGGCCAAATCTTGTTGCGGGCGTTGTCGCGCGCGATCTTCTGGCCGATCTCTTCGTCAAAGTTCTCGGGCGATGCGGCGGCGCTTTCGCCAACGACGGTGAAGCCGTTCCGCAGCGTGAGCGCACAGACCGTGAGGGTCGTGCCGGGGAAGACGTAGAACTGCTCGGCCAGGATTGTGTCGTCGATCAGCGCCGGCGTGAGCCGCGGTGCATTGAGGTTCTTGCTCTGAATTTCGGCTTCGATTTGGTTTTCGTTGAGAGGCATGGTGATTTCCTTTTCGCCTTTTAGCGGTTGGTCACCGCCCTTGGACCCTTGTCGCGTATGGCTTTGCGAGGTGATTTCCTCGCTTTGATCACCACCCCCTAAATGCTTGCAGTTCAGGGTTTGGAAGCGAGCCGCGGACTGCTCCGGGAGGAAGAGGTCTGCGGCTCGCTTCCGGCTCCGTGGCTCGGGGAGGAGGTCGAGCCCCGGAGGATTGGTGCCCGACGCCGTCTTCCACGCTTTCGGGACACTTGGCATCGGGCGGCTCGTCGAAAGGACAAACAAACGAGAGCGAGTAAATTTGTAGAAGAATGTCGTTCGACTTGCAAGAGGGCGACTTGGTAAATTTACTGGCCGTGCGTTGCCGAGAACCCGAGAGCCGCCATCGCGGTTTTCCGCGCGGCCGCAGCCTGCTCGAGCGTGGGGAACTCGCCGAGCGCACGATACCGCCCGCCGACCTTGATCCTCGCGCGCCACTTTTGATCGCGCTTCAGATACGTGACGCCGGTCACGCCACTCGTGTTGTTGACCTGCCGGCTGCGGTTGCGGCGGTTCTGCAGGTCCGTCACATCGCTCAAATTCGACCAGCGGTTATTCGAGCGATTGCGGTCTTCATGGTCGATCTGCCCGGTGGGCCACGCGCCCGTGACGATGGCCCAAATCACGCGGTGCGCTCGGAGGGTCTTGCCGTCGACATCGACCCGACGGTAGCCCTTTTCGGTGCTCCCTGCGATTTCCCCCACGTATCGGGTGTTCCACGTTCGCCCTTGGTGCGGGCTGCTGAATTCGGAGAGCGGGCGGCGCTTCCAAGTCAGCTGTCCGCTGTCTGGATCGTAGTGAAGAACTTGGCGCAGTCGGCTGATGTCGGTAATGTCGATTATTGTCGTTCGACATGACCGAAGATGCAAGAGGGCGACTTGCAGAATTTGCAAACTTAGGAATATCAGGTTGCACGCGCACGAACTGCGGCGGCGGGGCAGCCCCGGGGGGTGGCCTCGGCCCTAGGCCGGCCAGAGGGTGATCGCCGAGCCCAAAACCCGACGTCGCCTTCCCTAGGCGGATACTTACCCAATCAAATCAGATAGATCGTCTGCATCGCGTGCCACGACTGGCGCGCCATGCGCCGAAACAGGGGTGATGTCGTGCGCTCGGCCGATGATCTCGCGATCGAGCTTGGTGATGTACGCGTGCAGCTGTTCAGTCGTCATCTGTTCAGGATCCAGATGGCGGTTCGGGTCGCCGTCCTTCGGCTGCACATGGCCTGCACGGTCCAAAAGGCTGTTGCTGGCGGCCACGCGCGCCGCCGGCTTCACGCCGTTGTCTGTGGCGATGGAGTAGAGCGCGCGGAAGGCCGCAGGGACCGCGATGTCCTGCAGCCACTTACGCTGCAAGAGAGCCAAAACGCGAGCGTATTGGGGCGTTGAATATAGGTCAGCAACCCTGACGTTTTTATATCCTACTTCAGCTTTCGCTGAATTAACCGGTATGTTGTTAATCGTCAGCCAAACGAATTTTACCAGCGCCGCGTCGGCGCCGTGTTTGGCCAGTTCCGGCAGCTGAAAAACGAGGTTTTCAGCCATGTCAGAAATCTCTTGCAAGTCTGTTGACATGCTATTGTCGCTGTTTTATGTTGATCGTCATAAGCAGACATAACCCGACAAACGCAAAAGGACAAACCGCCATGGCTAAGATCGAATTCCGCGCCAAGATCGAAACGATTTACAACGTCGACGACACTGTCGCCTACCAGCGGATCAAAGTGCCGGCGCTCGATCGCAAGCATTGCGATATGGCCGCATTCCGCAAGCATCCTAAGCTTGGCGGCCTCGCCAACAGCGACCTGTTCAGGAACGCCTTGGCCAGGATCAAGCGCGATCGCCTCGGCGATTATGTGCGGCTCGATCGTCTGCCTGAAAACGTCAACGTCGACACGTCAGGCTTTCTCGCTCTTGTGTCTTTTGACGCCTAACAAGTCGAAACCTGCGAACAAAATCGAGAGGACAAACCGCCATGAACGCCTATTTGCAATTCAGCGCCGGACCTAATGGCCCTTTCCAGACGGTCGCTGTTGAGTGCCGTGAAACGGAAGCGCCGCGCTCCGGCCGCACGGTCAGCGGCTACGGCCGCAAGTTGCCGACGTCTTACCAGGTGAAATGGGAGGGCCGCTGGCGCCGCGTATACGTTGCGCAGTTTGGCAACGCCGGCTCGGCGTACATCGGAAAGCCTGGCGCATGGGTCGCCACGGTCGACATCGATCGCACCTAACAAGTCGAAAACTGCGAACAAAATCGAAAGGACAAACCGATGCAAGCTCACAAATTCTCCAACGGCGGTTACGTGGCACACAAGGTCCGCGTGAATTCCAATGTCTCGCCGATGCACTTCTCCGTCTGGTTTTCGGCCGAAGGCGAGTTGCTCGACTGCGAGGCATTCGACAAGGCCGGCCGCACTCGCCCCGTTCCGGCAAAGGTGCGCAAGACCTTGGCCAGCATGTTCGGCTGGGTCGTCGCGGCCTCGCGCCTTCCCGCAGCCTAACAAGTCGAAAACTGCGAACAAAATCGAAAGGACAAACCGCCATGACAACCTCCATCTACGATCTGCACGACAAAGCCTTCGCCCAGGTTTCCGCATATGTCGTCGTGAAGGACGGCGCCAAGGTCGCCACGATTGCCTTGAAATTCCCTAAGGACGGCGCCGGCCGCGTTCACGCCTATGTTCACTGGCTCGGCGTGCCGATGGTTCGTGGCCATGCTGGTGGCTATGGTTATGACAAGCGCAGCGCGGCCGTCGCCGATGCTGTGCGCAAAGTGACGCTCGATGATCGGGAGGACGCGCACCGCGACGACCTGGGGCAGCCCGTAACGGATCGCGCGGAGTTCATCGACGCGCTGACCACTGATGGTGGCGAATACTTCGACCGCAAGCTCGAGAATGCCGGCTTTACCGTCCTGCAGGCCGTCTGATGCTCCACACCCTCGCATCCGCCATCGCCATGACCGCATTCGTCGCCGCCGTAATGGCCGCGCTTGCCGTCATCGCCTGAACCGCTTGTAGAAACCTGCGAAAGGAAACGAAAATGAAAACCCTTGAAGCCTTTACCGCCGCATACATCGGCGCCGCGCTTTGGTCGTCGATCGACGATGATGGCGAACCCCTGGACGCCGGCCGCGATGATTCCGACATTGCATCCGCCGCAATCGAGATCATGAAAGCCGATTGTGCCGCATTCTACAGCGCCAACTCCGCGCACATCCATTGCGATGACGCGCCGCTGGCGAGCGACTTCGAAGGCTCGATCGCCGCCCGTGAAGCCGCAATGGCCGGACATGATTTCTGGCTCACGCGTTGCGGCCATGGCGCCGGCTTTTGGGATGGCGATTGGCCGGAGCCGCACGCAACCGCGCTCGACAATGCGTCCAAGGCATTCGGCAACGTCGATTTGTATGTCGGCGATGACGGGAAGATTTACGCATGATCAACCTGCTATCTGCCCTCGGCAAATCGTTTTGCGTCGCCCTGGTCCTGATGATCGTCATCGCAAACTGCTAACCGGATCCCATTCGATCGATCAAAAGCCCGGCCATCGCGCCGGGCTTTTCGCATGTCTGAAACCGTCGACCATCTCAATTCTCTAAAATCGACAGGAAGGCACCGCCAGCGCGCGATTTGACCCTGTCCGGTGTCCTACACCATCCCAAGCGCCTTGCGCCACTCCTGGGCCGCGCTACCCGCCGCAGAATTGATCCTGTAAAGATAGGATGGGCCCGTTCGGAACCATCCGCCCTCGGCCGCACGATCTGGCGACGGGTGCTCGACGCGATCGATCACGCCTTTCCTCGGCATCATCTGGAACGCCCACGCCTTGACGCTGTTGCGGGAATATTCCGGCATCAGCGCGACCAGCTGCGCGAATTCGTACCACTTGCCCGGCTTCATGCGCGCCGCCATGACTTTCCAGCCGGGCAGCGCCAGCGTCCTGCGCAGATGGTAAGACTGTTTGCGCTCCGGGGTCAGCGCACCTTTGAGCCGGGCCCGCGCTTCGATCTTCTTGGCCAGGCGCTTGGCCTGCTTTGTCCGGCTGATGCGCTTGCCGGCCCGCATCCGGGTCTTCGAGCCCTTGCCGTGTTTCGTCTTCGCCGCCCGCCTCGCCTTCTCGACGTCGACGAGCAGCGCATCCGCCCTGCCCTTCGCCTCGGCCTCTTTTTTGGCCCGCTCCAAAAACTTGAGCCCGGCCGGTTGTTTTTTACCGGGCTCCAAAAAGTCGAGGTCGGTCATTTCGATTTTCTCCGTTTCAGGCCGGGTTTGATTCCCGGCGCCTTGTGGGCGTCACACCGCCGCCTTGGCCATCGGGTGCGGTCGAGAGGCGTCATCGTGGTGAAGGTGAACGTGCCGCCGCATTTCGGGCAGACACCCATCAGTGTCGCGATGTCGATCGGGCTGCCGTCCTTGCGAGCCCCAAGATCGATCCGCTCGCAATGGTACCGCTGCCCGCGCCATGTCACCGATTTCCCGACACGCAGGGCCACGGTTGCAAGCGCCTCGCTCCCTGTTTCATCCGTCATGTTTTACCCCCACTTTAAAAACCTCATCGTTTGATCGTTTACCCCCAGTTCCCCCACACCTCCCTCCCCCTTTAGGGGAGTAGGGGGGAGGGGGTGCGGTTGGGGACTTACTGCCACCCCCACTTACCCCCACTTTCCGCCCCCCACTTTTGAACTGGGGGTAAGTGCTCCAATTGTCGTTCATTCGAGCCCCGCCGTGTCACTCGAATCCACATCCGCCATCGCCTGGCCAACAACGACAATTGGCCTGTCCTTGCCCTTCTCGTCGCGCACCTTCTCGACGCGCAACCAGCCTGCGTTGACCCATCCGCGAATGAGTTCCTTGATCTTCGATTTGTCGGCGGCGGCCTCTGGGTCGAGCCCGACGACCTGGCCGATCGCGATGCCGACCCATTCCTTCGACAGGACACTCTCACGGTATTCCTTGCCCGTGATCGCGCGCTGCACCTTCCTGATGTCGTCCACGCCGATTTCGGCGAATGCGTCCGGCCACTCCCATTGCGCTACCACGCCAACATCATCGCCGTTGTCGAGGTGGACGCTTTCGAGCCTGTACCATTCGGAGCTATCGGCCGGCGGCGCCATGTTGGCCTTGTCCGAATAGGTGCGGAAGAAGTACCGATGATTCGGGATGCCGGCCTTCGCCGCCTCTTCCTGCGTCATCCGGTTGAGCGTCCTGACGTCACGAGCGGCGTCTGTGAGCGCCTTGCCACCTCTGGCCGACTCGGTGACGATCTCGCCCTCTCCCTGCTTCCTGGTGTGGTGGACGAGCTCGATGCTGGCGTTCGTCGCGTCGGCGACCTTGCCCCATTCCTTCACGACCATATCAATGGCCGGGTTGTCGTTCTCCGGCACGGCGTGCGAGCTGACGAACGGGTCGACGATCAGGCAGTCGATCTCGTGCCTCCGCATCTCGGCGATGACGCTGTCCATGACGGGGCGGACGATGCGCGCGCCGTCCTTGTCAGCTATCGCGACGCGCAGGGACTGCAAGCGGCCTGAATCGACGAAGAGCCGTTGTCCGATGTCGTCGGGCGCGAGGTGATAGCGTTGGGCGGCGGCCTGGTAGCGCCGCTGCAATTCGTCATACGGATCTTCGAGGTTGATGTACCAGACGTTCAGCGGCTTCTCCGGCGCGACGCCGAGCAGCGGCTTGCCCGACACCATGGCCAGGCTCTCGGCGATCGTCAGGCTCGACTTGCCGATGTTGCCTGGTGCGACAGTGACACTGACATATTTGCGGATGAAGTGTTTGCCGTAGAGCCATTCGCGCTTCGGAATGTTTTGTGGCTCGATCCACGAGTAGGGTGTGGCCTTGATCGGCTTCACGGGTTGGGCTTTGGGTGCCGACGCCGCTGCGATCTGCTCCCGGCTCGGCCTTCTACCTTCATCGAAATCGGCCGGCACTGCGAAGTCGGGTGCGTCGGCTGTATCTTCGACGATGCCGAAATCGGCGTGGACGTTGCTGCCGCCCCATGTGCCTGTCGCGAAGCGGTAGGCGTTGCCGACCTTGGTCTGCAGTTCGTCCGGCATCCATGGCGGGACGGCCTTGGTCTCGTTCCAGCGGTCGAGCATCAATTCAAGCGCGAGTGATTCAGACAGGCCGTAGTCGCGCAGCCGCGCCGCGACGCGGAAGGTCGTGTCGTCACCGCCATCGCCCTCGATCGCGCTCGGCGCCATGCCTTCCAGATACGAAATGGCCTTGGCCACCGCCAGCGGGTCATCAAGGTCCGTGATCGGCGCGGCCGTGTGCGGCTTGTGCGCGGCCTGGTGCTTCGCCAGCATGTCATAGAACGCATCCGGCGCCGCCTGCAATGTCCGGCTGCCGTTGAGCACGTAAAGCCCTTCGACGGTGCGCGGGCCTTCGTCCGTGAAGCTGCCGGCGCCGAGGACGTAGCCACCGTCGCCGCGGATGTCGATGCCAGGATAGCCGGCGAGCGTGTTGGCGCGGTTGCGGATCGGCCGGTCGGATTTGAGCAGGACGTGCAGCCCGCCGGACGGGGTCTTCGTCCGCATCCCCGCCGGCACGCCGAGCTCGAGCTCCATCAGCTCGAGCGATTGAAGGCCAGGCTTGCCGTCCTTCACGTCCGCGTCGATCGCGACGACGCCACCGCCGGTCGCGATGCCGATATTGTAGTCGGGGTTTTCCTGCCACCACTCGTCGATCGATGCGAGATCGGTCGTCGCCTTGGCCGGCCATTCCCGCGTTGCCGGCACTTTGCTGCCTGGCAACACGGGGAACACGCGAAACCCGTTGCTCGCGTAGAACCGGGCGTGGTCACGCTTGTCCATGGTCTGTCCTTCGGTCATGGTGATCTATAAAATTCGCAGGTTTCGACATGACGCGCAAGCTAGGGGTCGATCGACAGGCGAATGCCGCGCGCGAGCAGTTTGTCTTCGAGGGTCATGTCATCCTCTGCGATGAGCGCGAGCCGGCACCCGATCGCCGCAGCCAGTTCCTCGACGGCCATGACGGATGGCGCATTCTTGCCGGATCGCCAGTTCAGGATGTTGTTCTTTGACGTGTCGGCTATGACCGCCAGGCGAGTGTTCGACACGCCCATCGCGTCGGCACGATCGAAGATCGCCTTCAGGATGGGGCTGGCTGTGCGTGCGGCGTTCATGTGTGGTTGGTCCTATGTGCGCGGCCGAGGCCGATGTTTTCGGAGGTGCCGCGCTCTAGCGCCCGGTCGACAGTCGACGGATGCACACCAAGTGCCGCGGCGGCCGCACGCAGAGAGGGATAGGGCCTTCCGCGGATCGTGGTGGGCCGGGGCGGGCGACCAACCCGGCCACCATTCAACCCCACGCGATCTTCCGCGCCGCGCTTCAGGGCGTTGACGATCGCGGTTGGGTGGACACCGAGCGCCCGCGCGGCGTCGGTGATCGACGGGTATCGCACTCCGCGGATCAGGGTCGGGACTTTAGCCGGCATCTGTCTTCCCTTCCTCCCCTGCCGCCGATTGGGGATGGAGGGCGGCTTCGATTATATCTCGCGCTATGTCGTTAAAGTTTGAGATACCGTCACGTCTTAACTGGCGGTATGCGTCTATACCACGCTCCACCATCGCCTCCGTCACCGCTGGCCCCCGCTCGGCTTGTGCGAGACGGGCTTCGGCGCGCAGAGCGACCAGTTCATGACATGCAGCGTCCATCACGGCATAGGCTTCGGGCTGGTGGCCAGTGGTGCCTGCGCCGATGATCTTCACCCACTTGTCGAGATCGCCTTCAAACCGCAGCCGCTCGTTTTCCGCCACCCGCTCCCGCAGTGCTTCGCTACCAGCGCGCTTGTACAGCGGTTCGACAATGTAGGGGCTGTCGGCAGGATGGCCCGGATGGTTGCGACCGAAACCGCGATGCCGCTCATCCTCGTTCCGGCCTATCCACGTATAGGCATAGGGCTGTGCTTCGCTATCAGCGACGGGCGGGGCGGCGCTTCCGGTCAATGCAGTTCGTGCAAAGTCCATGTCGCCATAAGCATCAACGACCTCGCCTCCAAGGGCGCGAATAGCCCGCTCATAGTCTTCCGCGAGAGCGACCAGTCGTTCAAGTGCAGCGACCGGCTCCCCCTTCACCCCCTCCACCGACGAGACGGGCGGTGTAGTGGCACCTTCCTGCCAAGGAGCGTCCGTCTCGCATCCTGCGCATATATCGGACAGCAGGCCGTTATCGCGAGGCCCGCCGCAAATCGCGCATCGCTTCTCGTTGCCCTTCACCCCCTCCACCGGACGGGAGAGGGCGGCGAGGTATGCCTTGATTGCAGCTTCGATTTCGCCGCCGAAGTGGGCGTAACCCCGTTCCTCGACAGCGATGATTGCTGCGTCGAGCGCCTTGCGGTCCAGCGCTTCCCGCGCTTGTTCTAAGCTGTCCATTAGCGGGCTCCTTTCAGGGCGGTGCGGGCGCGGCGAAGGTCTGCGACGGTGTATTCGGCTTCCCGACTTTCGGAGCAGCCAAGGTCGATGTGAATTGGTGCGGGGATGGCGTCGAGGTCATAGTATTCGGCCTCGGACACGAACGGCTCCAGCGCCGCCTTCAGAACTGCATTCTTGCGCAGCAAATTTTCGATCTGTGTGCCGAGTTGGGCTTCGCTGGTAAGACGCGAAGATTGTTCGAAATCGCGCGCCGATCTCAACGCCTCTATCTCTTTGGATTGGGCTTCGAGCGCGGAGGCGGCTTCGCGAATGTCTGAAGGCCCGAAGCCAGTCGCGCGATAGCGCCACTCGGTACCTTCGCCATCGTTTTTGATTGCATAGTAAAGTTCGTGCGGGGTCGGCTTCGTTTCGACTGCATCGAAATACGCGACGTATTCGTTCAGCCGAAGCACCAGGTCGTCATTCGGGGCGGGCGTGGTGGTCATTAAATCTCTCCTGTCGGGCAACCCTTCGCACGGCGAAGGACGATTTCAGCATGGGTGCGCCCGATGCGGCCGGAGATCCAGCACAGCAGGTGCAGCCCGATGACGGCGAGGCTGGCGCCGTAGAGGAAGGTGGTCATTTTACTTTCCCTTCGGCTTCAGCGATCGCGGCCAGCAACGGGTCTATGACCAGTTTGTCGGTGCGCTCGGCGTTCTTGCGCAGGCTTTTCAGCATCGAATGGCAGACGGCGACGCCTGCAATACTCGTCGCGCCGCCTGCGGTCTCGATGCGCTCGACCCATTGATAGACCGCGCCGAGCATCGCGGCGGCGTTCTTTGCGGCGGCCAGCAGTTCTGGTGAATTTGCCATGTGAGTTTGTCCTTTCGTGATTTGCATCTGTCGAAACCGCAACCTAAAAGCGGGTATCGTTGGTTTCAACATTTTTCGACAATTACTCTTGCTTTTCGACAAATGCAATGTAAATTCGGCTCCATGACCAAATCCAGACGCATCCAGAAGCCCGAGACGGTTGAGCTCGACCCGCTTGCGCCGCGCATCGAAGAAGCGCTGCTGCATGCCGATGTGAGCGCGACCAAGTTCGGCTACACCCACTTCGGCGACCCCGCGTTCATCACCAAGATGCGCAAGGGGCGCCGGTTCTATGACAGCACCCGCGCCAAGGTCGAGGCGATCCTGACGGAGATCGGCGTCTGATGATCAGCACCCCGAAGGAACTCGACGAGGAATTTGCACGTCGCGAAGTCGTCGAGCGCAACCGCCGCGCTATCCACGACGAATGTTGTGGCGACGATCTGCCGGCGTACCTCTCCCCCGACGCGCAGGGCCAGATCGGGCTCTACCCCGACAACAATCCGAAGACCGTGGTCGGCATGACCAAGCCGAGCACGAACGCCATCCCGCCGGTCGCGGTCCTGCATCTCGGCAAGGCGATGGCCGACGGCGCGCGCAAGTACGGAAAGTTCAACTGGCGAGTCAAGACAGTCACGACGTCCGTCTACACTGATGCGATCGAGAGACACATGCTCGCCTATCGCGACGGTGAGGATTTGGCTGTTGACAGCGGCTGTCACCACCTCGCCCATGTGATGGCGTGCTGCGCGATCCTTCTCGACGCCGAAGCCTGCGGCAAGCTGCAGGACGACCGCGGCCCCAGGGGAAACGCAGCGGCCGTGATTGACTCCTGGTCGAAGCAGACGTAGGACAGATTTCCTATTTGACGTGCATGATGTTTGATGAACTGATCCCAAAGGACAAAAGCATGACATCCATTCTCGCTCTCGACCTCGGCACCAATTGCGGCTTCTGCATCGGCACCGAGCAATCCCACATCTCCGGCCATTGGAGCATGAAGAACGGTCGCCACGAGGGCGGTGGGATGCGCTTCGTGAAGTTCCGGCGCAACCTGCGCGACCTGGCCGACGCCTATCCGGTTGACCGCTGCTACTACGAGGAAATCCGCCGGCACGCAGGCGTCGACGCAGCGCATGTGTTCGGGGGGCTGCTCGCGATCCTCACGGCATGGTGCGAAGAGCACAAGATCCCTTACGAAGGCTTGCCCGTGGGCGAGATCAAAAAGTCGTGGACTGGCATGGGGAACGCGTCGAAAAGTGCGATGATTTCCGAAGCAGAATCACGGGGTTATCAGCCGACAACTGACGACGAAGCTGACGCCATCGCGATCTTTCACCTGGCGCTTGCCCGCGAAGCGTAATGGACACCCTCTTCCCCTACCAGGCGGACGGCGTCGACTGGCTCGCGCCCCGATCGGCCGCGCTGCTCGCCGACGAACCGGGCCTCGGCAAAACCGCCCAGGCCGTCCGCGCCGCCGATCGCATCGGCGCGCTGCGCGTGCTGGTGGTCTGCCCGGCGACGCTCGTCGAGAACTGGCGCCGCGAGATCCTGACATGGCGCCAGGGTGACTGGACGGCGTTCATTACGTCCTACGACAAGGCGCGGGGCAAGCACTTCAAGGCGATCATGGCCGAGACGTGGTGCGTCGGCATCTTCGACGAGGCGCATTACCTGAAGAGCGGCGAGGCCAAGCGCACGACGGCCATCTACGGCGACCATGATCCGGTCAACCCGGTGCCGGGCCTTGCGCAGCGCTGCGACCACGTCTGGTCGCTGACGGGCACGCCGATGCCGAACGACCCAGGCGAGCTTTACAGCCACCTTCGCGCGCTGGCGCCGGAGCGCATCAAGAGCCCGAAGACCGGCGTGCCTTGGAGCTTCTACCAGTTCCAGCACCATTTCTGCCAGATGAAGCCGGGCTTCCAGGGGCCGGTCGTCGTGGGGTCGAAGAACGAAGACCGGCTGAACACGATCCTCGACGGATTCATGCTGCGCCGGCTGAAACGCGACGTGCTGCCGGACCTGCCACCGATCCAGTTTTCGCCGTTCTACGTCGACGCGAAGATCGACGAAAAACAGTTGGGCTTCTCACCAAAAGACATCGGCGACATCGCAGCGGCGATCGAGGAACACGGCATCGAGGGGCTGAAGAAGCGGTTCGTCCACCTGGCGCAGCTGCGCCGCGCGACCGCGCTGGCCAAACTGGCGCCGGCGATCGACTACATCCGCCACTGGCTCGAATCCACCGACCGGAAGCTGGTGGTGTTCGCGCATCACAAGGACATCATCCGCAGCATTTTCCACGCCACCGGAATCACCGGCTGCGCGGTGCGGATCGACGGCACGACGATGCCCGATGAGCGCAAGCGCGCTGTCGACCGATTCCAGAACGATCCGATCACGCGCGTCTTCATCGGCCAGATCACGGCGGCTGGCACTGGCATCACGCTCACCGCGGCCAGCGACATGCTGTTCGTCGAGAGTTCGTGGACGCCGGCCGACAATGCGCAGGCGGCCATGCGGATCCACCGGATCGGGCAGAAGGACGGCTGCAACGTCAAGTTCATGATGATTTCAGGCTCGATCGACGAGGCCGTTCAGCGCGCCGTGATGCGCAAGACGTCGTCGATCGCAAAGGTGCTCGGCGACGAGCCGAAGGGAGAGGTGGCATGAGTTTCTTTAAGGAAGTCGAAGGCGAGGCCGCCGTGCTCATCGAGAACGGCGTCTACAAACAGGTGCCTTTGTTCACCCGCGACGGCTATCTCTACGCCAAGATCGGTGGCGGCTTCGTGCGCCTGATGGCCGACGGGGCCACGACGAAGGCGAAGATGCGCTTGGATTTCATGTCGTGGAACGGCCCGCTGTGCCGCGACGGAATGGGTCGTCTTTGCACAAAGGACGTGACCGGTGCGAAGACGCTCGGCGAGCAGGCGCAGAAGCTGTTGGGCGGCGCGGCATGACCTGGCTCCCGTATCTGATGGGCTTCGCCGAACACGCGGCCACGAAGTCGAAGGACAGCACGAAGGTCGGTGCGGTCCTGGTCGGGCCGGAGCGCGAGGTTCGGTTGACCGCGTTCAACGGCCCGCCGAGGGGCGTAAAGGACGATGCGTCGCGTCGTGAGCGGCCGGCGAAGTATCTCTTCGCTTCGCACGCGGAGCAGAACCTGGTCGCATTCGCGGCTCGGGAAGGCATTCGGACGAAGGGCTGCACCGTCTACGTGACGCACGCACCCTGCAGCGCCTGCGCGAAGACGCTGATCCAGGCCGGCATCGCGAAGGTCTGCGTCGGCACCGGCACGACGTCGATGCCCGCCGAAGAGTTCGAAGCGGCCGACGCCATGTTCGACGAGGCGGGCGTGATCGTATGGAGGGCCGACGCGTGACGGCCTACTACAACGAGTTCGACCCGTACGCCGCAGCATGGCTGCGCAACCTCATTTCCGCCGGCCACATCGCGCCTGGCGACGTAGACGAACGGAGCATTCTCGATGTCCGACCAGACGACCTTCGAGGCTACACGCAGTGCCATTTCTTCGCTGGAATCGGCGGATGGAGCCTCGGCGCCCGGCTCGCAGGCTGGCCCGACGATCGACCCCTCTGGACAGGATCATGCCCCTGCCAGCCATTCAGCGTCGCCGGCAAAGGCGAAGGCGCGAAAGATGAAAGGCACCTCTGGCCGGTCTTCTTCGAACTCATCCGTGCCAGACGGCCCGATGTCGTCATGGGAGAACAGGTTGCGGCTGCGGTTGGCAAGGATTGGCTCGACGGAGTGTTCTCTGATCTGGAAGGCATCGGATACGCCAGCGGGGCGGCCGTTGTCCCGGCTTGTGCCGTCGATGCGCCCCATCGAAGAGATCGACTTTGGTTTGTGGCCGACGCCAGCGGCGGGGCTGCACAACGACGGGGAGGACCCGGCGTCATTCCGGGCACGTCAGGCGAAATGGAAGGACAGCCCGAAGCGCTACCACAACAGTCCGCCGTTGCCGATCATCGCGAAAGAGACGGCGGCGCTTTGGGCGACGCCATCGGCGCGCGACTGGAAGGACACGCCGGGCATGTCGACGATCGGAACCAACCCCGACGGCTCGACACGAACGCGGCTGGACCAGTTGCCGCGCCAGGCGGCGCTGTATCCGACGCCACGTTCGGCGGACGGCGAGAAGAACGTTCGCTCGCTGGGCGGGACGTTGCGGGAGATCGAGCGGAAGGGTTCGCCGCAGGACACCTGCCAGGCCGCGCAAATCACACAAGCTGGTCCGACGCTCGATGGGCCATCGGCGCAGACGGAAAAGCCCGGCGCGTTGAACCCGGCATTCGTCTGCTGGCTCATGGGGTTCCCGCCCGAGTGGGAAAGCTGCGCGCCTACGGCAATGCCATCGTCCCGCAAGTCGCGGCGGAAATCATCGGCGCCTACCTCGACGCCTGAACAATTTGTAGAAAATTACGATAAAAGTCTATCGACAGACACTTGCAAGAGGACTATGTTGCAAGTCCGATACCCCGAACGAAACACGGAGAAAACCCACATGATCAAGATCACCATCGAAGGCGAAACCGGCGCGGAAGTCGCGTCCAAGCTGCAGGGATTGATGGACGCTTTCAGCGGCACGGCAGCGCCCGCACCGGCTGAAACTCCGGCCGCCGAGCCGAAGAAGACGACGAGGGCCAAGGCCGACAAGAAGGCCGAGCCCGAAGTGAAGGAAGAGCCGGAGCAGGAAGCCGTCGAGCAGACCGCCGAAGACGTCGCCGAAGTGTCGAAAGATGAGAAAGAAACCGCTCTCGACATCGACACGATGCGCTCCTACGCGCTCGGTTATGTGAACGCCGCTGCCGACGACCAGGCCAAGCGCCGCGAGCTCTTCCAGGAGATCCTGAAGCAGTTCGACGTCGCCAAGTTCAACGACATCCCCGTCGCGAAGCTGGCGGCGGCCAAGACCTTCATCGACGGCAAGCGCGCAGCGCTCGGTCTGGACGTCGAATAGCAATCGGCTCCGATCACCGCCCTGCATCGCGCGGGGCGGATTTCTGAACCGATGAAAGGACAAATCGGGATGACCGCCACCCCCCACTCCGCACGCGCCCACGCCACCCTCGCGCCGTCGGCCGCACACAGATGGATTGAATGTGCCGGATCGATCCGCATGGAAGCGGATTTCCCGAACACGACGTCGGTCTACGCCGCCGAAGGCTCGGCCGCGCACGAACTGGCCGGCTGGTGCCTGGCGAACGACGAGCAGCCGGAAGACCACATCGAACTGTGGATCGACCTGCACTCGACGAACGGCAACATCTTCGTCGCCGAGCCGCCGGAGGACGCCGAAGAGAACCGCTATTTCGAGATCACCGAGGACATGGTCGAAGCCGTGACGGTCTACACCGATCATGTGCGCGCCTTGTTGAAAGGTGCGAAAGATAGCGAACTCGAAGTCGAGCAGCGGCTGGACATGACGCATCTCCATCCGGAGATTTACGGCACCGGCGACGCGACGGTCTACATCGAGAGCCAGGCGCACCTGCACGTCTGCGACTACAAGCACGGCAAGGGCCATGCGGTCGACGCCGACGAGAACCCGCAGTTGCTGCTCTACGGCGTCGGCGCGGCGATGCGTCACCACAACCGCCCGCTCGAGAAGATCACGCTCCACATCATCCAGCCACGCGCGGCGCACCCGAAGGGGCCAATTCGCAGCTTCGAGCTCGACATCTTCGGGCTGTTCGAATTCGAGGACGTCATCAAGGCGGCAGCGCTGGCCACCGACGCGGGCGACGCGCCTTTGAAGGCCGGCGACTGGTGTCGCTTCTGCCGCGCGCAGGCGGTGTGTCCGGCTGCCCGCCAGAACTCCCTGACCAACGCCGCCGCCGAGTTCGGCGAGATCGGAGACCCCGTGTCCGTCACCGCGCCCGAAAAGCTGACGCCGGAGCAACTGGCCGCCGTCCTGAAGGAAGCCGATACGATCGGCAATTGGCTGAAGTCGGTGCAGGAGTTCGCGCACAGCGAGGCGTGCAACGGCAGGATGCCGGTTGGCTACAAGCTCGTGGCGAAGCGCGCAATCCGCAAGTGGAAGGACGAAGACGCCGTCAAGGCCGAGCTCGACATGCTCGGCGTCGACCAGGCGGAAGCCTTCACCGAGCCCAAGCTGAAAAGCCCTGCGCAGCTCGAAAAGCATTGGCCCGGTTCCAACAAGGAAAAGCGCCAGGCGGCCATGGGCGACCTCGTCGTCAAGAATTCCAGCGGCACGAACCTCGCGCCGCTTTCAGACCCCCGCCCGGCCGTCAAGGCCGACGCGGCAACGGATTTCGGCACAGCCGAATAGGCCACGCGGCCAGCCTCCCAACAGGCCGCATTTCGGAGAGACTGAATAATGACTGATGCACTGATGAAAGCCCACGTATCGGAGAAGAGCGGCAACCTTGTCACCTGCAAGATGCGGATGATGTACGCATCGCTCTTCACGTCCGTCCCGCCCTCGAAGAGCGTGAAGGATCCGAAGCGGTTCCAGTGGGGGCTCACTGGTCTCATCCCGGCCGATGCCGACATTGACGCCATCACGGCCGAGATCAAGCGCGTGGCCGAAGAGAACATGACGGCCAAGCAGCGCGAGACGACGAAGTGGAAGAACCCGCTTCTGAAGACCGCCGACGTCAACTCCCTGGCGCAGTATGCGGACGAATATCCGTACTGCATCCGGCCCAACGCCAAGGAGTTCACCCGTGACGGCCGCCCTCGCCCGCGCCCCGACGTCGTCGACGCCAAGGGCAAGGAAGTGAAGGCGGAAGACGAAGCCGACGACTGCTACAACGGTCGTTGGTTCCGCTGCTCGCTGAACCCCTACTGGTATCCGGCCAACGATGGCCAGCCGGGGATTTCGCTCGGCCTCGTCAACGTGCAGCTGCTCGGCCACGCCGATCCGCTCGCCGGCGGCAAGGTCTCCGCTGACAAGGACTTCGAAGCCGTCGATGGCGAACTCGACGACCTCGAAGACGACACCGCGGGGCTCGAATAAGATGCCGTGGGTTGGAGAGACAACACTCGCCGGCGTCGGCAGCCTCGCGAAGGGCACGGCTACTGAAGTCAGCCAGCACCCGCTCGCGAAGGCCAGCGACACGTTCAACGGCGTGAGCGTGTTGGCCACGCGCGTCGAATCGCTGGCTTCGTTCCTCGCCGGCGAACCGAAGACAGACGGCGCGCGTGGCATCGACGCGCACAGCCTCTACGAAGGTGCGCTCGGCATCCTGGCCGTCGAAGCAGGCAGCGCAGCGAACCGCATTGCGGATGCGCATTCCGCGCTTTCCCGCATCGAAGAAGCGGTGGGGCTGCGCTGATGGCTGACGAGATCGACGACCTCGAAACGCCAGCGATCGGGCACAACAGCGTCGCAGCCGGCCAGCTCCGGTCCTTCATCGAGCGCATCGAGCGGCTCGAAGAAGAGAAGAAGGCCCTCGCGGACGACATTCGCGAGGTGAAAGCCGAGGCCAAGGGCAACGGCTTCGACTCGAAGATCATCACGCGCATCGTCCGCATCCGAAAGATGGACAAGGCGCAGCGTGAAGAGGAAGAGCACCTGACGGAGCTTTACCTTCACGCGCTCGGGATGATCTAGCGGACCTCGGGTCGACCAAGCTTGCGGGCGCACGCCATAAGTGCGCCCGCAATGTCGAAAATAGCGAATGAATTTGATCTACAGGATGGATTTGATGCTTAATCTCGGCGCAGCGATGGCCGGCGGGAATGGCCGAAACCACCATCCTGACGACTTCTACCCGACACCCTTCGACGCCGTCGAGGCGCTGCTCGCCGAAACCGGCCAGTTCATGGGCCGCACAGTCCACGAACCCGCCTGCGGCGACGGCGCGATCTCGCGCGTCCTGGAATTGCACGGCTACGACGTCATTTCGACCGACCTGATCTATCGCGGCTACGGGCTCGGCGGGATGGACTTCCTCGCGCACGCGCCGGTGGCCGACACGATCGTCACGAACCCGCCGTTCAAATATGCCGCCGAGTTTGTTCGGCACGCCATGGCGCACAAGCCACGCTACCTCGCGCTGCTGCTCAAATCGAACTTCTGGAATGCGCGCATCCGGCTGCCGCTCTTCAACATCGCGCCACCGCGCCAGATCCTGCCGCTGACGTGGCGGCTCGACTTCACCGGCGGCGGTGCGCCGACGATGGACTGCACCTGGTTCGTGTGGGGCGATTTCGAACCATCGCAGCCCTTCCGCCCGCTGCCGAAGCCCACGAAAACCCTTTCGGAGATGATGCTGTGACCCTCGAAAGAGCCATTGAACAGGCGGCAGCCGGCAACGCGCTGCGCCTTTCCGTCTATCCCGCGTCGGCTGGCTACCAGGCGAACCTGTCCGCCGACGGGAAATCCTTTCGCGTCGAGATGGCGCCGGACGCCGTCACGGCACTGAAGAAGGTGCTCGGCCTCCTGCCGGGCGCTTCAGGGCCGCTTCTTGCCGTCGAAGAGCCGGACGGCTTGGAGGACTTGCTGTGAGCCGCTTCCACCGGGATTTTGAGAGTAGAAGTACGGTCGACCTGAAGAAAACCGGCGCAGCGAAATACATGCGCCACCCAACGACGTCGATCTGGTGCATGTCCTACGCCCTCGACGACGACCCGGTGAAGGTGTGGACCCCTGGCCAGCCCGTGCCGTCGGAGATGATCGAGGCCGCCGATCTCGGCTACGAAGCGTGGGCGCACAACGCCGCGTTCGAGATCGAAGTCGAGCGTCATGTCGGCCCGCGCTACGGCCTTCCGCAGTTCCGGTTGAGTCAGCAGCGCTGCACCATGGTCGGCGCCTACGCCATGTCCCTGCCCGGCTCGCTCGAGATGGCCGCGCCAGCGGTCGGGCTCGACCTCGGCAAGGACATGGTCGGCCGCCGGCTGATGCTGCAGATGGCCAAGCCTCGCGGCAAGATCGAGTACGCCAAGGGCTTCAAGGAAATCCCGTTCACCGCCGTCCGCATCCAGGAGATGGACGAAGACGGTTGGGAGGAATACGCGATGCCGGACGGCCGCCCGGTGGCGCGCGTGCGGTGGTGGAACCAGCCCGACAAGATCGAGCGGCTGAAAGCCTACGCGCTCGTCGACACCGAACTCGAGCGCGATCTGGAAAGGCGCCTGCGGCCGCTGAAGCCGTCGGAATTGGCGCTCTGGCACCTCGATCAGACGATCAACAACCGCGGCGTGTTCATCGACCGCGACCTCTGCAATTCCGCGAAGAAGATCGTCGAGCGCGCTTCCGACCAGCTCGACGCCGAGATGCGCGAAGCGACGGGCTTCGAGGTGTCGGCCTGTTCAAACCGCAACCAGCTGGTGACGTGGCTGCGCGCGCAGGGCATCGACACGGACACGCTGAAGCGCGACGCGATCGACGAACTGCTCGGCTCCGACCTGGAAGCGCACATCGTCGCCACGGAGGCGCGCTTGGCTAAGGGCACGGCCGAAGAGCAGGAACTGCTGCTGTCCTTCGCCGACACGCCAGCGCAACGCGCAGCACGTTCGCGCGTGGTGCTGGAATTGCGCCGGGCGTCAGCGCGAGCGTCCGTCGCCAAGATCGATGCGCTGCTGCTCGGCGCCGACCACGAAGACGATCGCGTGCGCGGGCTGCTGCAATTCCACGCCGCATCGACCGGCAGATGGGGCGGGCGCCGCTTTCAACCGCAAAATCTCAAAAGACCGGACGAAGCGGACATCCCGACGCTGATCGACGTCGTCGCCACGGGCGATTTCGACTACCTGGCCATGATGTACGACGACCCCCTTTCAGCCGTCTCGGACGTCTTGCGGGGTTTGATCAAGGCCGGTCCCGGCAAGAAGATCGTGGCGGCGGATTACAGCAACATCGAAGGGCGGGTGCTCGCGTGGCTGGCCGGCGAAGAATGGAAGCTGGAAGCGTTTCGGCGCTACGACCGCGGCGACGGCCACGACCTATATAAGATCGCGGCGGGCAAGATCCTCGGCAAAGACCCCGGCGCCGTCACGAAGGATGAGCGCCAGTCGCCCGGCAAGGTCTCGGAATTGGCCCTCGGCTATGCCGGCGGCGTCGGCGCCTTCCGCACGATGGGTGGCGATCGAGTTGCCGAGATGAGCGATGAAGAAATCGATGCGGTGAAGGTCGCCTGGCGCGAGGCTCACCCCGGCGTGACGGCGCTGTGGAAGGACGTCGAAAATGCAGCCATCGCCGCGACGGAAGACAAGGGCTCGACGCACAGCGCCGGCAACGGAAAGATCATCTTCCGCATGGCCGGCACCTTCCTTGCCATGCGGTTGCCGTCCGGCCGGTTCCTGTTCTACCCGAACGCAATGGTGCAGCAGGTCAAGACGCGGTGGCTCGATAAGGACGGCCAGCCCGTCTACAAAAAGGCGTTGACCTACTTTTCGACGATCGACCCGGCGAAGAAGGGCAAGATCGTCGACGACCCCAACAACACGAGCCGGTGGGCGCGCATTTCCACATATTCTGGAATGCTCGTCGAAAATGCCACGCAGGCGGTCGCGCGCGACGTGATGGCCGCAACGATGCCCGCGCTCGAAGCTGCCGGCTACCCGATCACGCTCACATGTCACGACGAGATCGTGACCGAGCCGGATGCTGACCACGGCAGCGCTGAAGATATGGAAAAACTGATGTGCGAGCTGCCCGCCTGGGCGGCCGGCTTGCCCGTCGTAGCGGAGGGTTTTAGCGGTGACAGATATAAAAAATGAGCGCTGGCTGCCGGTGCCCGAATACGAGGGTTACTACGAAGTCTCATCGGAAGGTCGGTTTCGGTCGCTGGATCGAACTGTCACCTTTGCGGACGGCCGGCGTCGCTTTTTCGCAGGCAGGCCGCTGAAACTGAAGACCAGCGCGTATGGCTACCCGTTGGCCCTGCTATCCGCCGGGATGGACCGAAAGAAATGGGTCGGCGCGCACATCGTTGTTGCGGCGGCGTTTCTCGGCCCACGCCCGGAAGGGATGCAAGTCTGCCATGACGACAACGATCGTTCGAACCCGCGGCTGTCAAATCTCCGGTACGACACCCCGGCCGGGAACGCCTTCGATAAAATCCGCCACGGGACCGTGCTGTTTGGCATGAATACGCCGAGCGCGAAGTTCGAAGACGACCTGGTGGCCGCAATCATCGCGGAATCGAACGGCACTGTTTCCGAAATCGCCGCCAAATTCGGTGTCAGCCGCACCCACGCCTGGAACGTGCGCAACGGAAAGCGCCGGAAGTCCAGATCAGCAGCACTTAGCGACCTGATTCTTGACTGATGCCGCGTAGGCGGTGGCGACCCACGATGCGTGCCAGTTCGGTCTGACCGACACCCCATTCTACGCGTAAGCCTTTGAAAAGATTGGTACTCCCAAGGGGAATCGAACCCCTGTTTTCGCCGTGAGAGGGCTTCGGCGTCGGATGTAGGTTGGTTCGTCCGACGCAGAGACACTGGATTTTGACGATTTGTCGAACAACATTCGACGACAAAATTTGCGCTTCGCTGGCCAGTTAACGGGCGCTCAAATCAGCCCGAAAAGAGCGCCCAAAATGACCGCGGCGCCGAGGGCAAGAACCCAGGCGCCGCGTCGTTCGTAAGGACGGAGGTTCATCCGCCCACGACTGCGATGATCGCCCCGACGACCGCCATGCAGCCGAAGATAAGGATCGTCTCGAAGTTGCGGAGAATCGCCAGCCCGAGCCAGATGGCCAGCACCGCGACGAGGATTCCGCCTGCGATCTCGATCATGCTTGTCTCCTTGGGCTGGGAAGCGCCAGCTGCGGCGTCAGCACTTCATATTCGGCGTCGATGATATTGGAATCTTCCTGCGCCTCTTTGAGCACCGACGCGCGGGCCGCTGCCTCGTAAGCACGACGGCGCGCGCTGTCCAGCCTTGCGTTCTGGTGCGCGGCCAGCAGCATCGCGGCGTTCCCAAGGCACATCAGACCGCCCCCCTCGCCCGATTCCGCACCCATGCGATGACCGTGAACCAGAATGCGCCGGCCAGCGCGCAGATGAAGAACAGTGCCCCGCCCTCATACTTGAACAGCCCGACGTCGCCGCGGCTCTCGACCGGCACGAACATCAAGACGGCCGCCAGCGTCAGGCCGACGATCGAGCCGATCACGGCCGAATTCCTTAAGCTCCACATTTAACCCTCCAACGCGCTTGCAAGCGCTTCCCATGAGTGATGGCCGTACACCCGTTCCACGGTCGCGACCGTGTCGCCGAGCAGTTTGGCCACATCGTAGAGGCTCTTTCCGTCCTGTAGCAAGTGCGTGGCCCGGCTGTGCCGCATCGTGTGCGGCTTCACCCGGTCGACGATCCCGACGCTCTCCACCAGCTCGCGGTACGGCCGGTAGAAGTCGGCGCACTCGAAGAGCCGGGGCGTGCGGGCCCGGTCTGTCAGCGCCTTCAGCGGTACCTCCATGACCCGCAGGATCGGCACGATCGGCTGGCGCTTCTTGGTCGCAATCTTGCCCGGCGCCTGCAGGTGGATCCGCCGGGCGCGCCAGTTGACCTGCGCCATCGTCAGCGCCTCGATCGAGCGCCGGCGCGCGCCGGTGTAGTAGAGCAGCTTCGCGAACCACTCGAGTTCGCCGCCAACCTTCTCGGCCGCCGCAAAGATCGCGTCGACTTCCTCCGTCGTGTAGTAGGGCGCCTCGTCGTCTGGCCCGAGCGTCTTTTCGCGGGGCAATTCGATCGATGGCAGCGAATTTATGCGCTTCCATTTCTTCGCATGATTCGACGCTGCGCGCAGAACATTGAGCTCGCGCCTGATCGTGCTATCGCTCCCAACCTTGCAGGTGTGACGCTTCCCGCCACCGATCACGCCGTCACGCCTTGCCTGCGCGTAGTCGCGGGACTGCGGGATGTCGATGTCCTCGATCGAGCGGTCGCCGAAGAACGCCTTCAGGTGCACGATCGCGTTCTCCTGGCGGACCACATCGGCGCAGTGCTTGCGTGCGTGTTCGGCCAGGTAATCGTCGAGCGCGCGTGTCACATCAAGTCTTCCAGACCGTGCATCTCGGATTTCGCGGCCGTTGATGAGGAATTCGGCGAAGCGATTTTCCGCTTCAGTGCTGTTTCCCGTACGAAGCGAGAGGCGCTTTGTCGATCGGCGGCTCGCGTCGTACCAGTACGCGTAGTAGATGCCTGCCCGCGCTTGAAGCCACGGGGTGTTCCTCTGGGGTCTCGCCATGTTGCGTTAAATTCCTCTACCTGGTGTTTGCCGAAGCGCATATGGCCACCTTCGGAGTGGCCGACGGGTTGGATCTTCTTGTCGGCCACGTAGCGCTGGATCGTGCGGGTCGAGACCCCGCACGCTTTGGCGAACGCGCCGATGCTCATCAGTTTCATCCTTCACCTTTCAGCAGTTGCATGATCTTCAGGGCGGCCGGCCATTCGACGGCCTGGTTGACGCGGAGCCACACGCGGCCGTCGCCGAGATCGCGCGCATCGAGCGGCGGGGCGGCATCCTGCGCGCGGGCGACGCCGCGGGTCGGTATCAGCTCGGCCTTTTCAACGCCAAGGGCGTTGGCCAGCGCAGCGAGCGCGGCCGGCCCGGGGAGCGATTTGCCCCGCATGTAGACGGAAATGGAGTCTCGGCCGAGCGCCTGGCCGGATGGCAGGTGTTCCGATGCGCGACGGGCGAGCTCGCTCTGGTTCCAGCCCTTTTGCACCATCGCGCGCTGCAGGCGGTTCGCGAATTCGATGCGAACGGCGTCGCGTGGCGCGCCCTCTGGCAAGTCGGATGGCTCTTCATTGTGAAATGCACGGCGGGTCATGTGTTTGTCCTTTTGTGGTAGCTGCACTCAATTATTTCGTGCTTCAGGTCGTTCCGCGCATCTCACGTTTTCCATCCTCTTGTCGGGTTGGTGCCCGTGTCATGGGAATTCACCCCTTCAACAATTAACGACAATAGCCTACATAAACATCTCTTGCAAGATAGGCAATTCGATGTATCTGGTATGATTAATCAGGGGAATAGCGCGAGGCCGCGAAACCTCGAGTCAAGGTTTCACGTTTTGTAATGCTAATTGTCGTTTATTGGGGAATCAACTTCGGTCGGATCATCCGACGCCGGCTACGCTTCAGGGTCGGCGCAGCATCGCCGTGATCTCGTCGAGCCGCTTTTCGACGTAGGAGTGGCTGCGCAAGATGTGTGCGTTCATCTCGTCAAAGCGTTTGTCGAGGCGCACCAGATGACCGTCGAGATCATCACGACGCACGTATTCGTCTCGGACGCGGTTCACGCGCTCGTGCAAGGGGTCGATGCCGGACTTGATCTCACGGGCCATGTCTTCTTTCGCTCCGGTGATCGCTTGAGTGTGCGCCCTGTCCCTGGCCATGGCAGCGAGAACAATCGGCGTCAGGAACCCGCCTACGCCTAGGAGAAGCTGCCATGTGTCCACGATACTACTCTCTTTTGATAACGTCTTCTTGGGGTGGTTGGTTCACCCGCAATACGCGTTCCGGGTCACGTTGTTGGTCCGAGCTTCGTCCTGGGTTTCCTTGGTGTCTCGGCTCGAGTAGGTCCAGGGGCGCCACAGCCGGCACACATCGCCAGCAATTACTGTTTCAGTCTCGGCGGTACGGGTCGCCGGGATCGTCTGGCATCCCGCCAGCAAGGAAATTGTCGCGAGCATCGAGAGCGCGACGAGTGCGCCGGTTGTGCAGGATCTCGATTTCATTGAGCACCGCCTTTTCGACATCGGCGCGCTCGGCCCGCTTCGCGATCAGCGAAGCGAACCGGAGCACCATTTCCAGGAGCAGGAGCCAGGTCATTCGACGGGCGGCTGCCGCTTGGCCAAGCCCGACACGCCATCGCGCACGACGTTGACCAGCATTTTCAGGACGCCGAGGCCGGCGACGATCGCCGTGGCCGTTGCGGGGCTCAAAAACATCGTGTCGGTGCATTCAAGTTCACCGCCGGGCAGCGTGACGCAGCCCATCGCCGTGAGGACGGCCGTGGCGCCGGCGATGAGGATCATCAACACGTTCAGGATGTTGTGGAAGAGGTTCGAATTCATGTCGGGTCTCCGTTACGTTTCAAGGATGAGTTGCAGTTCGCGCACCTTGGCCAACGCCTCTTCGATGCGGGGGTCGTCGTCGTCCTCGGCGGCTGCGATCGTGATGAAGTCGCCGTGCGCCCACCCGGTGACAGGGAAAGGCGTCGTCACGCGAAACCAGTCGCCGCGGCGCGCAGAGATCGTCAGCGTGGTGCCGCGCGGCATCGAGCCGATCTGCTCTCCGCCAGGCAGGTCGCGCAGGATGAGGCTGTCGACGGCAACGACGCCGCTGGCCTTCATGTCCTCGACCACGGCCACCTTCGGCGGCTTGATCGACGGCGCGCCCTTCTGCACCGACGCCCACCACGGCACGACGTCGAAGCCGGGACACTGCGTCGCCGCGAGGTCGCGGTGGCCGACGACCTTGGCACCTGGGTATTTCGAGAGCAGCGTGCGAATCAGCGAAATCTGCGCTTCGATCTGCTTCGTCGTCCGCGTGTCGAGCCCGGTATTCGGCGCGCCCGGCTTCGTGCCGCCGATCGCGCAGACGCCGAGCTTGCCGCTGTTCTGGCCCGCGACATGCGCGCCGAGCTCCGTTTCAGAGCGGCCTTTCTCGATCGTGCCGTCGAGCCGGATCACGTAGTGGTAGCCGACGCCCTTCCACCCACGCGCCTTGTGCATGGCGTCGATTTCCTTGACGCCGATGTCGAGGTTGTTGGGCGTCGCGCTGTAGTGCAGGACAATGTGCGTGATCTTGGCCATGTCGGTCTCCGTTTCTCTCAATTTTCTACATCAAGAGCGGCGTCAGCGCCAACATCGATCGGGTCAAGCACCGTGTCCTCGCCGTAGGACCGGCCGCCGGCAGCAGCCGCCAACAGGCGGTTCAACTTCGCATTCCAGGCGTCGGTTCCGATTTCCTTGACCGGGCGCGTCATCAGGTGGACCGCGAGGTCGGGATTCGTCCACATATCGTCGATGATGCTTGTCAGCGCCTGCTCGTTGTTCGGCAATGTATCGAGCAGCAGGTTGATCGTGCGGAAGATACCGCCGCCCTTCAGGATGCCGAACTTGGCCTTCAGGCCGGCTTCGAGCATCCGCTTGCGGCTGGCCACGCTGCCCTTCTGCGCCGCCAGGTACTTGTCGACGGTGTTCGACCCCGCGGTGGCGCGGACGTCCAGGGACGCTTCGCCGGCCATCAACTGGCGCGCCTGCTGCAGCGCCTGCATCTCTTCGGGCGAATAGAGCTGCGCGAGCGCCTTGTCGTTGCTCCGCATCATCTTTTCGAGGCTGGCGCGGCTGACACGCATACTGTCGGGGTCGCCGACATTGCGCGCCGTGGTGGCGGTCTTCTGCTTGATCCAGTCGCGCGTTGCGGCCTTCAGCCCGTCGAGCGCCGCCGGGTCGCCGGACAACCCTTCGACCAACTGGCCCATCTGGCGCTCCGGGTCGCCGCCGCCCATGACCTTGGCCACGGCGTTCTCGGGGCTGTTGCCGATGGCGGCACGGAACGCGCTCGAGTTCATGTCGGTCGTGGTCTTGCGCAGGTTCGTGCGCGCGCTCGCCACTTCGGCGCCGAGCTCGCGGGAGATGCGCCCACCTTCGGCCGCGCGATTGAGTTCCGCATCGATCGTCGAGCGGATTTCGGGGAACTGGTCGATGACGGCCTTGTTCTTGTCGGCCCACGTCTTGAAGCGGTCGTACCGAATGTCGACGTCGCCGGACAGCACATTGCTGCGCGCGAGGTCGCCGAGCATCCAGTCGCGCGCGCTGGCCGCCGTGACGGGGTTGCCATTGACGTCGATCGCCCGCTGCAGGCTCGCGGCGTCTTCCGGCTTGCGCAGGAACTTGTCGCCAAACTCGCTCGGCCGCGTGCCGGACGATTCTTCGCCCGTCCGGTTGGCGCGCTTCAGCTGCGCCTCATATTCGCCGGCGCGGCCGGTCTTGAACCGCGGGGCGTATTCCTCGGCGTAGAACTGGCGCGCTTCGGGGTTGATCTCGTCGATGCGCTCATTGAGGACGCGGCCGATGCCGTCGAGATAGGACACGTCGCGGCCTGCGGCCACGGCTTCCTTGCGCATGGCACTGACGTCGGCGCGCAGCACTTTCATGTCGCCATATGTTAGGTCGCGGATGCTGCGGTCGCCGGTCTCCGGGTCGACGTCTTCCATCAGGTCGCGGATCCGGCTCGACATGGTCGAGTAGTCTGTGCCAGCGCGCGCCGCGCGAGGAACCGACGCTTCGACTTCCTGCATCGCTTCGTAGAGTTCTTCGCCAGGGACGTTCGTCGAATCATCGGGCGCGTTGTAGAGCGCGTTCTTCCTGTCGCGAGCGCCGCGGTACTGCTGGTCGAACTCGCCGGCCAGGCGGGCAGACGCTTCACCCTGGCGCGTGCGGTACTCGCCGATCTCCGACGCCTGGCGGTCCAAGTCGGCCCGCGCCGTCGCCTGGCGCGCCTCGGCGTCGTCGAGGCCACGCTGTGCCGTGCCGATCGTGTCGTCGTAGATTTGCGTGGCTCGATTGGTGAAGTCGCGCGAATTGGCGTCGCGCGGCACGGATGCGTCGATCCGCTCATCCGCCAGGACACGGCGTGCGGTGTCGCGCTCGACGAACGGCTTCGCGTTCCGCGCACGGGCGTTATTCTCTTCGATCGACATGCCGATGTCGTCGGCCAGCATCGCCGTCGTCGGCGTCTGCGTCCGGTTGGCGAACTGGCTGAACTGCTGCTGGCCGTCTTCGATGTTGGCCACGGCCTGCGGACGGTTGCTCGGCATGTTCTGCGTGATGCGCGCAGCCATGTCCATGTCGGAACGGGTGTGGCGCTCGCCCGTGGCCGGATTGACCGGCGCGTCGGGGTCGAGATTGCCGCGCAGCACGTTGCGGCCGCGCTCGACGGTCCCGCGCGCCGCGCTCATCGGCAGCGCCGTGCCATACGCCCCGCCGACACCGCCGACGATCGCTGCGCCGATGGGCCCGAGCGGGCCGAGCATGTCCTTGGCGCTTTCCGGCACCGCGTCTTCATAGCCCTCCATCGCGAGGCCAGCGCCGACACCGCCGCCGATGTCACCGGCAACGACACGACCGGGCGCGGCGCGGTACGGCTTGGAAAGAGTGTTCAGCGAGCGATCGACGATGCTCGTGCCCGCACGCTGCCCCTGCGCCGCGAGACCGAAGGACGGGATGGCCGCTGCGGTGCCGAAGCGCGCGGCCTCGCCCGCATACCGCGTACCCTGCGTCACATTCTCTTCCGGTACGACTTCGCGGCCGGTCGCTTCATAGACGTCCTCGGCGCGATCAGCGATCCAGTCGGAGCCCATGAACGGCTTTTCGATGCGCGTGTCGACGCTGCCGCCAAACAGTCTCGCAAGAAGGTCCGCGCCGGAGAGACCGGCGTTGATCCCCATCGTGGCGATGTCGACCGGCGCGCCGAGGGCGTCGGCCACACCACGGCTGCCGCGCTGCGCCAGATAGGTCGCGCCTTCGATCGAGCCGGGGCCGGACTGTTCGACGGCCGGCGCCGGGGCGGCAGCCTGCGTCATCGCCGGCGCGGCTGCGGGTGCCTGCGGGATCAGGTCGTCGAACGACAGGCCGGGGCGCTGCGCCGGCGCACCGCGGTTCTGCTGCGGGATCAGGTCGTCAAACGACAAAGGCATTACAGCCCCTCCGGGTTGATGCCATTTTGCTGCAGCCGCTGGATCACGGCGTCACGGTCGGCGCCGCGGCTGATCGCATCGCGCGCTGCGCCGAGGGGGTCAACGGCCGGATCGACCGGCGCCGCTGGCGCTGCGGGTTGAATGCCGCCGGCACCGCCGCCGAGATAATCCTGCACCGTGCTTTGCTGCACGCCAAGGATGCGTTCAATCTGGTCGAGCTTCGACAGGAACTTGTTCTGGTTCATCAGCCAGCTGCGGGGGTCGCCGACAATCTGCTTGAAGAACTGCACGTCCTTGTCCGACACGCTGCGGCCGGACTGCCCGGCCAGGGCTTCCGCTGCCGAGTAGACCATCAGATCGGAGATCGTGTTGAGTTCGGTGAGGTTCGGATCATAGACGCCGGAAAGCAGCGCCGGCGAAATGCCGTTACGCGCGGCGTCCTGCATCGTCTCCTGCACGGCCGCGTCGATGCTCTCAAAGCCGAGGCCGGTAGCCAACCCCTGCGACAACTGCGTGACGTCCTGCGCCACTCCCTTGACGAACCCTGGCACGCCGAAGTTCGACGGGTCGCGCTGCGCGATTTCTCGTGTCATCCCGATCAGTCGACCGAACTTGGTCAGCGACACGTCCTGCTGCTGCAAGCCCGACGTCGTCGAGTTGGTCAGGCCGGTTTCGTCCGAACCACCTTCGACGTTTGCGAGGAAGCCGCCGGGCGCGAGAGGCTGGTTCGTCTGCGCGTCGGTGACGCCGTCATATGTGATCGAGACCGTGCCGTCAGGAGCGCGATAGTTGCGCGGCGTGCCGGGCGAACGCTCCGTCGGCCGAGCACCGAGGTACTGCTGCTGCTCCGCACCTAGGTCAGCCATGCTGTCCCAATTCTGTGCAGCGAGCGTGCCTTGGCGTTCGGTGTTCGAAAGCACCGGCTGGAAGTTGCCATTGGCCACGTCCGCCTGCGGGGCGAATGTCGGGTTGCCGAGCATGTCGAGGACCGACGTCGGCTTCTGGTCGAACTGCCGTGCGCTCTCGCCGACCGATCGATCCACGTTGTATCGGCGATCGGCGGACTGAAGATCGTTGTTGCGGTACGTCTCCGCATTGCGCACCTGGTCATTGGCGCTGACGTTGTCGAATTCGTAGAGGTCTTGCGCACGGGTCTGGTCGACGCCGTAGCGACGGTCGTCGCTGGTCAGATTGTTATTGCGAAACGTTTCGGCGTTGCGCACCTGATCGTTGGCACTGACGTTGCCGAATTCAAACATGTCTTGCGCACGGGTCTGGTCGACCCCGTAACGGCGATCAGCGGATTGGAGGTTGTTGTTGCGGTACGTCTCGCCGAGGTCCGCGTTGAACGCGTCCGCCGTGTTGCGATACGACTGGCCGGTGCCGACCTGAAAGTTCTGCGTGCGAGGATCGGCCGCGCCGTATTCCGTCGCAGCACCGAGCAGACCGAGGTTGCCGAACTTGCTCGGATCATAGCCGGAGCCGAGCAGGATCGCCTGCGCGACTGGATCGCTGGCCATCGCCTGCACACCACCACCGCCGGCAACCCGGCTCATCAGGTTGTCGGTCTCGGTGTTCTCGCGCTGCGCGGCGTAGAGCTTTTCCTGGTTCAGCATTGAGCTCGTCTGGTCGCCGTAAAGCTGCTTGCCGAGATTCGACAACGCGGCGCCGAGCGGATCGCGGCCGGAGAAAGCGCTGATGATCTTCGGCATCAAATATACCCCGACTGGTACTGTCTGCGCGGCACGGCGCCGCCACCGGCGCGGCTACCCGCCCATGAACTCGCCATTGAACCGAAGCCTTGCAAAAGCCCGCCGATCGGCGAGATCGGCTTGTACGCGCGCTGCTCGGCGAAATCCTGCGAGTACGGCAGGAGCGCGGAGTTGCCGGCTGCGAAGTTCGAATTGACGCCGAGGTTGCGCCCGGTCTCCATGTCGGCGAAGCCCTGATCGAGCCAGGTGTCGCCGTAGCCGCCGAGCTTGCCGAGCTTTTGCGCCTGGCTCTTGCTCTGGTCGAGCGCGCCCTGCATCCGCTTGGCCAGTTCCGATTTGACGACCGTCGGCGCGGAGCCGCTGATCGGTGCGGCAACTTCGCCGCCTTCCGGCGTGGCAGCCGGTGTCGATGCGGCTTCGACCAGCTCTTCTTCGCGGCCCGTGTCCTTGTTCTGCTCTTCGAGCTGTGCCTTTTGCAGTTCCTGCTGGCGAAGGTTGAATTGCTCGCGGCTGTCCTGCGCCAGTGCGTCGTTCTTGCCGAGCGTGCGCTTCAACTCGTCGTTCCGCGCCTTGGCCATCCGGCGGGCGTTGGCCTGCTCTTCCTTCTGCTGGATCATGGACCCGATGCCACTGGCGGCGCTGGCTGCAAGGCCGATCAGTTCGATGCCGGTACACATCAGCGCACCACCTTCGACGAGCCGGCGCCCGACGTGTTCGCGGCGTAGGGGCTGGTGTAGCCCCGCGCCGGCGCGTTCTGCCGCGCCTGCTGGAAGTTGCCGAAGGACGACAGCGCGCTCGCGAAGATGTCGCCGATCGGGGAATACTGCGGCGGCGCGACGAGCGCCGTGGCCTGGCCGACCGCCTGCGCGTTCACCGCCTGCGGATCGGCCGACGCCTCATTGAGCGAATACATGTTCGACTTGGCGCTCTCGACCTGTCCGCGGAGCTTGTTGGACGCGTCGAGCGCTTCGTTCGAGATGTTCGTCTTGGCGTCGGAGTAGTCGCCGAACAGATCGGCGAGGCTGTTCGCGCCGACGCTGGACTCGAGGACACCACGCCCGGCCAGTTGCGCCGAGAGCTTGTCCTGCGCCTTCGAATACTGCTTGTCGACCTGCGGGATGTAGAAGCCGGTGTAGTCGCCTCGATAGTCGTTGTAGTAGTCGTCGCCGAACTTCGAGAACGCCTTGTCGATGCCGATCTTGCCGAGGCCGACATCGCGCTGCCGGATGGCTTCGCGCATGTCCATCGACGCCTGCGGGTCTTCGCGCAGCTTGGCGCCGAGCGCGTCAGCGTCGACGCCGGGCACTGCGCCGACAGTCTCCGTCTCCTGCCGCGTTCCGCCGTTCATCCCGCCGAGCGCCATGCCGGGCTCGTATCCCATCTCGATCGGGCTCACGGCAATATTGCGCGTTACCTGCGTGCCAGGGGTGCCCCGGCGCATGGCGGCCAGCTGCTGCTGCGCCTGCTGCGGAGTGATTTCGCCCCGCGCCTCGCGGGTCTTGATGTCGGATTCTTGCTTGAACGCAGCATCCCAGCGATCATAGTCGCCGGTCTTGTATGCGTTGTAGGTGTCATCGCCACCGCCGCCAAAACACATCTCGGTGCGCTCCTGTTCGGAATGCACCGGGTTGACGAGGTCCGGCAAAATTTAACGGCGAATGATCGGGAAAATAGCAAAGGCGGCGCGCAGTGTCACGCCCAAATGAAGACTTTCTGCCCGGCGGGCGTCTTCTCTTCCTGATACCCGATAGCGCGCATCCATTTTTCCGCCTGCGGGTGTGGCGATTGGGTCGCGGAGACGATCGGCCCGAAGCGCTCGACGGCCCCACGCATGTAGTTTCGCGCGTAGCGGACGCTCTTGAACCCAAGATCGAAGAAGCCCTGCGATGCGGCCAGCCAGGTTGTCATCACGCCGAATTGCGGCGCGATGGCGATGACGGCCATCGGACGGTCGTCGTGCCAGAACGTCTCGGCGCAACCCCTCCGCGCAAAGTCCTCGAAGATGAACGCGACTTCTGCCTCCATCTTTCCGACCGTCGCGAACTCCGCGCGGTGGCTCGCGCTCAAATCCGCCAGAACCGCCAGGATGTCGCCAGCGCGCGCGGGCCGCATCATCATCCGCGTTCACCGTTTTCGTAGTGGACGGCGGTCGACGACAGCGAAGCGAAGCCCGCCTGATCGCAGGTGTAGCGCATCGCGAAGATCGGCGCGTAGCCGGGCATCTTGTTCGAATTCTTGTGATAGGTCGTCCCGCGGAGAATGCCCGCGTCGATGACCTTCGACGTGTCGTTCGGGTCGACCAGCACTTCGACTTTCCAGGTGTTTATCGCCGCGTGGTCGTAGCCTTGCAGAACCTTTTGGTTCGCAGGATCCTGCGCAGACGCAAAAGGTGTTTCGGCCAGAACAGGAAACTCTTCTCGCGCCGGGTACTCCTGGCCACTGCGTCCTCCGTACTGGTAGATCGTGTTGCCCGACCGCAGGAAGATGTCACGCTCGGAGCGAATGAACACGTCGATCGATTGCTCGAAGTCGATGTACGACCACGCCGAAATCTTCGACGACGGGAAGTAGGACAGGATGATGATGCGGTTGCCGATCGCGAGGAAATAGCGGCCATTCAGCCCCTCGATGACGGCGGACGCGCTGGCCAGTTCCGCGCCCGTCACTTCGCGCATCACTTCCTGCGCGTACGGATCGATCGCGCTGCCGACGTCGCTGGCGTAAGCGGCGTTGTAGCCGTCGCGGGACCGCAGCGAGCGGACGCCCGTGTCGTCGAGGTAGAAGACGTCGTTCGCGCCGTAGGACACGATCGAGCGGAAGGCCATCGTGCCGGTGTTGTCGACGATCTGGATGATCTGGTTCAATTCGGCGTCCTGGTCCAGCGAGTAGACGATGACGACCGAGCGCGCGAAAATCGCGACATATTCGTTGTAGACGGCCGCGCCGACGAGGCGCTGCGCACCCTCTGCCTGACTGGCCATGTTGATGAAGCCGGCGCCCGTGCTCGCGGCGACGTCCGACCAGTTCGACGGGTCGTTGAGCTTGCAGTACCGGAACAGGCTGCCCGCCGTGGACCAGACGCGGTTCTTGTGGATGAGGATCGACGTTCCGGTGCCTGCGGCCCGGCCGGTGGTCACGCGGGAAACGCCATTGAGCGTAATCGTCCACTGGTCGGGCGCGTCGAAAGAGCCGCCACTGATGACGACGGAACTGATCTGCGCAACGGGCTCGACCGGGGTCACGCCGCCTGCCATGTTCGCTGTCGTCGCGGTGACATCGCCGGCCACGGTTGCGGAAACGACAAGGCCGTTCGCCGCAGCCCACTCTTCGGCGGGCGCGGAGATCGTGACCACAGCGCCGACAGCGCTCGCCAGATAGCCGTGCGTGATCGAAGCGTTGTTGATTGCGACGACGACGGCGTTCGCCGTTGCGTCGTTCGACGACACCCAATTTACCGGCCCTTCCAGAAGCTCGACGCCGTCGACGGTCAAGCTGGCCAGGCGGTTGACGCCCGGCGACGATGTACCGCCGGTGATCTGGACGGTTCCCGTTGCGGTGACGCCTGCGACTTCGACCACATTGGCCTGCAGGAGCGTGACGGCCGCCGTTGGCGTCGACGCCACATTCGGGTCGGCGGTGCCGGTGGAGACCGTGAAGGGCGTGCCGGCGTCGACCGCCTCGATGATGACCGTGTTGCCGAAGGCGGTGGCTTGGATCGTGTCGTCGCCGTTGAGCTTTTCGGCAAGCACTTCTGCGACGGCAGCATGGCTCGACGATGCGTCGGCCAGCGCGTCCCAATCGGTGATCCGCACCCCGTCATAGAAGTGGTACATGTTGCCGTCGGCGTATTCCGCGATGACGTAGAGCTTGCCGTCGAACGGCTTGACGTCGACAACGCGGGTCATCACCGGCGTCGAAGGTGCGATGAGTTGCTGGTACTGCACGCCGACTGGAATCCCGCTCGGCGTCGTGCCGGAGCCGAATACGTAAATCTGGCCCTTGAGCGTAGTCATCCCGACCGTGCCGGCCGGCAAGTCGAACCGATCGGCGAATTTCTTCGTGCGCTCGATGTCGCCGCCGCGCGACAGGACGGCGTTTTTCAGGATCCACAGCGTACCGGGGATGCCCGACGTCTGCGGGCGACGTCGATCCATGCCGTATTTGAAATCGCCTACGGCAAGATACGCCATCAGCTCGAAATCCGAACCACGGCGCGGCCAGACAGCGCCTGCTCTCGCCCGGTGCCGAGGCCCATCTGCGCCGGTGTCGACCCGCCCGCGCTGCTGCGCAGGCCGTGCATCCGAAGGTGCTCGTTGGCCATGTTCCGCTTCGTCTCGGCGTCCTTCGCCCCAACACTCTCGGCGAGCTCGGCCGCTGCGAACAGGATGATCAGTTCGTTGTCGAGCCAGCACTGGTCGGAGTCGTTGACGAGCGGCAGCGCCGCCTGCACGCCTTCGAAATACGCATACTGCGTCGCTCCGTCCGGCAACGGCCAGAATTCGATCTGCGCCGTGCCGGTAAATTGCACGTCCCATTTCAGCGCCGGCGACGATCGCTCGTCGGATTCGGGATCGTGGGAATTGTAGTCCTCGAGCGAAATCCCGCGCGTCACGGGGTAGAACAGGTTGTTGTGCTTGATGCTGATCTTTTCGATGCGCTCGACATCCAGGCCCGCCGGCACGTCGTAATAGCGCTGGCCGGCGTTCAGGGTGATGCGCGGGAACCGCCGGCGAAGGAACGCCCAATCCTTCTGATAATAGAGCACCTGGTAGACGTGGTTGATCGTCCGCTTGATCGAGGGCAAATCCTCGACGCCAACGGACGGTTCCTGCGAGCGCCGAAGTTCGGCGCGCACGTCCAGACAGAGTTGATTGAGCGTGACGCCGCGGGCCATGGCCTAGACCTTCTCGAGATCGTCCAGGTCGGATTCCTGCGTCTCGTCCTCGGCCAGGTCGGCCTTGTCGACCTTCGGCCGGCCGCGTGCGGGCTTCTTGGGCTCTTCGGCCTTTTCCGCGCCGGGCAGTTCCTTCGGCAGGGCGCCGGCCACGCCGAAGATACCGTTCAGGCTCTTGATGTCGTCGAACGCGCGCAGCGCCTTGCCGTACCTGCGCGTCAGGTCGCCGCGCTCTTCGGCATCGGTGCGCTTCACGGAGCCGGTCGCCTTGATGTCGGCCACGGCGTCGTTCCCATGGATGACGCGCAGCACGGTGATCTCGGCGGCGGTGATGTCGGTTTTCGGGACTTCGTTGTAGAGGCTGCCGGAAAGGCGCACCTTGCACGAATAGAGTTGCATTTGAGGCTCCTGGCTCGCAACGAAAAGGGGCCGGCTAGGAGCCGACCCCGTGAAGATAAACGTCGTTCGACAAAATGTCGATACGTCCTACGTGATGTTGTTGGCGCGCAAGACGTTGCTGATCTCGTTGATCCGCTTCGCCAGCGTCGCGACGGCGTTGCGAACTTCCGCCTGCGTGTAGGTGGCGCCGATCGCCGCGATCGTTCCGGTGCCGGTGCCGCCCGAATTGTCGACGAGGTTGGCGGCAGTCGCCAGCGGCAGCTGCAGCGTCACTGCCTTGCCGGCGGGGAGGCTGGTCGCGTCCTTGTAAGTGACGGTCGCGGACGAACCACCGTAGGCCACGGTGAAGGTGTCGGCGGCCTGCTCGAGGACATTCTGCAGGCCGGACGCAACGAGAATTTCGCCGGACTGCGCGTAGGACGCCGCGGCGCGCCCTGCGGGGTAGGTGAAGACGATCGTCCCGTCGGTCGCAACCGCAGCGGCCGGGGTGACGGTGATGGTGTCGAATTGGGGCATGGCCCACACTCCTGTTGTTTCGAGGAAAGCGAAAGCGCGGCCGAAGCCGCGCTTTCAAGCCGTCAGGCGATCGAGTAGACGCCCTGCGCGTTGCGCTGGCGGCAGACGAGACCGCCGACCCAGGTGAGGGCGCGATAGAAGACGTACTTCGTCTCGGGTCGGGCCGGGTTGTGCTTCTTCATGGACTCGCCCTCGATGGCCATCGGGTGGATGTACCGGGTGTCCAGGACGTAGCAAAACTTCGCCTTCCCCATGTCGTCGAGCGTCGGGTCGTACTGGAAGTTGACCCCCTTGAACGACACGTCGGCGATCGACGCGTCGGTCTTGCCCTTCGACGTCCAGCCTTCGAGCGTGTAGTTGCCCTTGGCCCGCAGTTCCTTCTCCATCGCCTCGATGAAGTCGGAGCCGGCGAGAACGAGGTTCGGACGGCCGCCGTAACGGCGCAGCTGGCGCCATTCCTTCTGCAGCGTCGTGACGATGTTCTGGTCGGCCGGCGTGGTCGCGGTGATGCCGAGCGTCGCGCGGTTGCGCCACCACTCGTTCGCCGACTGGTCGATGCCGCCGACGACCGCAGCGCTGGTCGGGTCGTTGAGGACGAACGACGTGACGCCGGGAACTTCCTTCGGATCCTGCGACCCGTCGTTCCAGAACATCTCGTTCATGCCACGATCGGTGCCCTCGATCATGTCCTCGACCTTGTCCTTCATCAGGTTGGCCAGGACCGTCTTCTCGCGCTTCGAGTGCATCCGCTCGCCCTCGCCGGTCGCGGTGTCGACCACGGAGATGCCGTCCTTCAGCAGCTCGTGCATCGTCACTTCGATACCGGAGTGGATGAGCTTCCAGGGGTAGCGGGCGCGCTTGATGTTCGCCGGATTGGCATAGCCAACGGTGTCATCGTGCTCGAAGCCCTGGATCGTGGTCGTGTAGTCGCCCTTGACGCCGACCGTGATTTCTTCCTTGCCGCCGGGGAACGATTCCTCGGCTGACATCATTGCCTTCAGAAGCGGCTTGTCCTGCAGGGACTGCGAGCGCACTTCCGGCACTTTGTAGTGGTAGTCGATCGCGGCGTTGGCGACATTCTCGATTTCAGCAGCCGTAAACGGCATGACCAATCCCTTTCAAGGATTAGCCGTTTCCTTCGAGAGCCTGTTCGACAGCATCCATGTAGGTCGCAGGCTTCGCGCGGGAAACGGAAGAAGCCGGCCTGCCTGTCTGGTTCGAAATCGGTTTCGGTGCGGGGCGGAATTGGCGCAGACGCTTTTCGACGTCTTTCAGCGTTTCATCCAGAACCTGGCGAACAGCTTCCTTGGTCCGAGGGACCGCGTTCTCTGCCGCGAGGCGCCGCAACCGAAGCTCGACCTGTTCCGTGACAAGTTCCTGCTTCAAGCTCCAATCTGGATCGGAAGCCTTCTTCTCCGCGGCCCACGTATCGCCCGTCGATGCCAGCATGTGCTGAAGATTCTGCGTCTCGCTTTGCTGCCGCTGTTGGGCGGCGCGATTCGCTTCGAGTTCCGAACGCTGGCGGGTATTGACGTTGGCCACCCGCTCGCGCTGCAGTTCATGGGCGCGCGCCTTGGTGATGTAGCCAAGACGAATGTCCTCCTGCAGATCGGCCGGCAACACGTTGCCTGCCCGCGTTTGCAGCTCGTTGTAGATCGGACCAATCACCTGCAACGCCTGGTCATACTGTCCCTTGTTGATCAGGGACGTGATTTGCAGAACGTTATCGAGATGCTTCGGCTCGATCTCATTCGTCCGCATGTAGTCGACCAGTTTCCCCATCTGCTCGGCCTGGGGCCGAAGGTTTTGGAGTTCCTGATCTTTCTCTGCGACGACCGCCTCGACCTGCTTTCGCCGATCGACAAGGTCACGAATGCGACGCTGCGCGTTCTCGGAATACTTCTTCAGCTCGTCATCGGAAGGATCGTCGACTTTCGCCGCAGCCTCTTCCGACGTTGCTTCTTCGTCGGGGTTTGCGTCGGGATCGGAAGAATCGTCTTCTTCACCGCTCGCAGAGGCAGGCGATTCCTCTTTATCCGCATCGAAGAGAGCTTCGACGATCTCTTCGTAGGATTTTACGCCCTCGGTCGCGGTGGACGATTCCGCGGCAGCAACGTCCTGAATGTCGGCAACTTCCGCTGCCATGTCCGTTGACGAGTCCGGCATACGTCAAATCTCCTATGCGAAACGTCGTGTTTCGCGAATGAATTTATTCTCATCTTTCGACAGTGGTGTCAACCGACCGGCGAAGGGGCTGTGTACGCCGGCTGTGGGCCAGGTTCGTTGCCTGGTGCGACGGGCGCGTTCTGCCCGCCCTCGCCGCCCTGCGCGGCTGGATCGGTCTCCGGGTCGCCGGTGCCGGGCTGTGTGGCGCCCATTTTGGCCATCATTGCGTTCATGGCCGTTATCGACGGCATCCCGTCGGCAAACGCCTCTTCGGTGTCGATGTCGAGCAGCGAGAGGTATTTCTTGCCGATCGGTTCCGGATTCATGTTCGGCAGCTGGACGATGTACGGCATCCCGCGTTCCATGTTGGCCAGTTCGGCGGCGCGGTTCGGCCGTCCGCTGGATCCTGCCTGGACCTTCAGCATGATTTCCTTCGCCGCTTCCTCGCGCATTTCGGGGCTCTCGGGCCAGACGGCGCCGGGCCCGACGATCTCCATCACGGTCTCTTTCTCGACGTTCAGGAGCATGACCTGGCCAGCGGCGCGCGCCAGTTCGGTCAGCACTTCATCGAGGTCGTCGACATTGTCGGACTGGCTGACCGAACGGCTCTGTTCGGCGATCGAGGTTTCCGTCGCCGTCCCGCCGGCCGAGCCGCCAAGGTTCGCTTCCTGCGCGCCGACGGCGCGAAGCAAGTCCTGGAAGACCATGTTGACTTCGTAGAGGTTCGGGTCGATCGGCGCGGTCGGGCCGCGCTGGATCAGGTCTTCGACTTTCTGCCCGCTGGCCAACGTCGGCATCTCGATGATTGCGTGATCGGCATGGAAGGCCAGCTTGTCCTTCTCGGCCTGGTCGAGCCCCTTCGCCGTGACATAGAACGGCCGAGCGGCGACGCGGTGCTGGCGCAGCGCCTCGCGCGACCGATTATATTCGTTCTGGATGTGCTGCGCGTGTTCGACGTCGCTCTGCGGATAAAGCTCCGAATGGTGCTCGATCTCGTTGAACACGATCGGAAAGTATGGCCAGAAGCGTTCGGTCCAGACTTCGGGCGTCGCCGGCTCGGCGAGGAAATCGTCGTAGCCTTCGCACACGGTGAACGTCTGCAGGTTGTCCTTGTCCCACACCTGGTAGACGCGCGCCGTGCATTCCTCCGGCTTCTTGTCGTAGGGGTTGCCGTCAGGCGCGTACCACTTGAAATCGCTCTTGATGTCGACCTTGTAGGTCTTCTTGATCTCCTTCGGCGTCATCTCGAATTCTTCCGCCACCCATCCGGCGCCAGACAGCGACTTCAGGTGGTAGCACGCCTTGTCGATGATCAGTTGGTCGGCGCGCGGGAAGCTCAACACCGGGCCTTCGCGCACGACCATCATCTTGTCGCGTTCGAGGTCGGCGAGGTTCAGCCGCAGCTGCTCCATCTCTGCGCTCGCATCGTCGAGCTTGTCGTCGGCGAGCATCGCCAGCGCCGCTTCGACGTTCGCGATCTTCGATGTGATGTCGGTGATTTCGGCCATGGTCTCGGGCCGCGGCTCGAGGATGCGCTGATAGCCGAGCTTGATGTACGCGACCTTGCACGTCTTCGCGCGGCGCACGGCGGCTTTCAGCTGCTGCTTGTAGTTGGCGCCCTGCTCGTCGAGATAATATTCCCACAGATATTGCAGGGTCTGCGCCATGCGGTCGAGCATCTGCGTCTGCTGGCGGACCTGCAGCACCTCCTGAACAATGGCCGTCGCGTTGGGGTCGCCCATCGCGCCCATTTCCATCGCGGCCTGCAGCGTGTCGCTGCGCCCGTCCCAAAGCCGGTACATCAGGCGCGGGCGGCGCTCGGCGACCGTCTTCGGGTTGCGGGCGTAAAGCGCGCTGACCGTCTGATTGATGTGGCGCGCGATGATCGGCACGGTGTACTTGCCGGATTCGTGCCATTCCTTCGTCGCGCCGAGGCGGGCGAATTCCTCGTTGTCGCGCATCAGCTTGAACTGCTTGGCGTGATGCGCCTTGGTATCCTTGATGCGCGAGCACCACTGGCCGACCAGCGCCTTGCGGGCATCGCTGGTTTCGGGCTGCTCTGCGACGTCAGGTTCGACGGGCGCGGCTTCGTTCATGATCTCGTCGGCCATCAATATCCCTCGATCGCTTTCAGTGTGGTTTCACGGCGCGCGCGCAGCGCGGCCTGCCGGAGCGTCCATTGTGGCGAGCCGACGCGGATGACGTTGTCGACGGCGCGCTCTTTCGTCGGGCCGACCTCCTGCAGGATCCCCATGCCGATATGCGCGAGCCAGTCGACGAAATCGTCATTGGCGCCGTAGGGGAACCGCAGCAGTTGCGACTTCGCGTCCTGCCACCAGGTGGCGCCCCGCGGGAACCTGATCTGTTTCAGGCTCATCCGGCCCTGCACGGCACGGGCGCGCGTCAGCTTGTCCTTCGACGGCCGAACGGGGTCGATCGTGATGTAAAGGTTTTCCTCGATCATCCGCTTCTTCAGAAACGGGCCGAAGGACTTCGAAATCAGCTCGTCTTCCATCCACCACAGATTCGGCCGGTGGATGCGGAACTGCTGCAGGATTTCCTCGACCGTGCGGTCAGTCTCCATGCGGTCCCAGGCGATGTCGGGCATCACCCAAACGATGTCGTTCTCGCAGACGCCGATGCAGCCGGCGACGGTGTAGTCGCGGTTCTGTTTCGTCGACACGGCATGGTCGGACGCGCCATATTTGCGAAGATTGTCGGGCAACTCTTCCGGGTCATATTCGACAATCCACTCGCGCTTGAAGAACTCGCCAGCGTCGGCCGTCGGTTTCCCCATGTAGAGCGCGTTGAATGTGCGCGGGTCCATCCGCTTGGCTTCCGCCAGGAACGGCAGCCCCTTCCGATCTGGCCACAGCGCCGACATCGGCTTCGTGCCGAACTGGTCGACGACGCGTTCGTTCTTCGGCACCTCGAGCGTCAGCCCGAGTGCATCGGCCAGCTTTGGATCCTCGACCACGGCCGGCAGGTTGATGTAGGTCCAGTCGTCGGCGATGCCCTTGTATGCCTTGTTGCGCTCCGGGTGCTCCGGGTCACAGAGGCGGCCGATCAGGTCATCGGAGTGCCAGCGCGTGTGGACGACCACGATGCCGGACTTCGAATGGCAGCGGGTGAAGACGACCGCATTGAACCATTTCCATGTCCGATCGCGATAAAGCTGGCTCTGCGCATCGTCGTCGCTTCGGATCGGATCGTCGACGATGAAGAAGTCGGCCGGCTTGCCGGTGCCGGAGCCGC
>Ga0208794_1000223_pt1 | contig 45730 bp, 39 predicted proteins | sample 32_taG_FD_184106 | JGI IMG/M metagenome (GOLD analysis project Ga0208794, IMG submission 184106) | Marine viral communities from the Gulf of Mexico - 32_GoM_OMZ_CsCl metaG (SPAdes) (version 2) | ecosystem: Environmental > Aquatic > Marine > Oceanic | place: Atlantic Ocean: Gulf of Mexico... | reverse complement strand
CGCGGCCTGGGCCTCGGTCTGCTCGATCGCCGCATTGGTTTCCTCCACCAGCGCGGCATTGTGCTGGGTCATTTCATCCAGCTGACGGACGGCCACATTGACCTCCTCGATCGACGAGGCCTGTTCACGGCTTGCCCGGGCCATGCTTTCGAGGAGGCTTGCATTGGCACTGATGCCATGCTGCACGGCTTGCAGGCGCTCAGCTGCCTCAGCGACCAGCTTTGAGCCGCCCTGAACCTCGTGAGCGCTCTGCTCGATCAGGGCCTTGACCTCCGATGAGGCTTCAGCTGCGCTTTGGGCCAGGCGGCGCACTTCGACGGCCACCACGGCGAAGCCCTTGCCGGCCTCGCCCGCCCGAGCTGCCTCCACCGAGGCATTGAGCGCCAGCAGATTGGTCTGGAACGCGATGTCGTCGATCAGGCCGATAATGTTGGAGATTTTGGCTGACGAGGATGTGATGCGTTCCATGGCGGAGTTGGCCTGGCCCATCACAGTGCCACTGGCTTGAGCCTCCGTTGCCACAGTGTGCGCCTGCTTGCTGGCCTCAGCCGCTTCCACCGCATTTTGCGCCACAGTATCGCGCAATTGCTCCATGGCGGCCGATGTTTCTTCAATGGTGGCGGCCTGTCGCGTGGTGCGTTCAGAAAGATCATTGGCACCGGAGAGGATTTCCCCGGTCGCGGTCTTGAGCGCTCCAGACGTCTCGCGCAGCTGGCTGACGATCTCACCGAGCTGTTCGGCCACACCATTGGTGTCGGTCTTGAGCCTGTTGAAGGCGCCCTTGAACTCGCCGGTCACCCGCAGGCTGAGATCGGCCTTGGCCAGGGCCGCGAGCACCTCGCCGGTTTCATCCACGCCGCGTTCTACCGTGGCAAGCAGCTCGTTGACATTGCTTGCCAGCCGTTTCAGGTCCGGATCGGATAGTGCGGTGTCGGCGCGCTGGGTGAAATCACCTTCAATAGCCGCCCCGACCACGCGGTCGATATCAGACTGCAGGGCCTGCATGCGCAGCGCCTGATCCGCGCGCTCTTCGTTCATGCTGACTTCGCTGGCGCGCAGTTCAGCAATCCTGAGCCCGTTCTGGCGGAAGACCTCCACCGCCTTGGCCATGTCACCCAGTTCATCCGTCCGGTCCAGACCCGGCACATCGGCATCAAGCTCATTGCCCGCGATCTCGCTCATGGCATCGGTCAGCTTCGCGACTGGCCGGGTAATGGTGCGGGCGATCAGCACGCTCGCGATCGCCGAAAGCGCCAGCATCACCGAGCCGATGACCAGCATCGTATTGCGCAGCCCCGCTGAGGGGGCAAGGATCTCCGAGGTGTTCTCAAGGGCCACAACGGCCCAGTCCGAACCGCCAAAAGAGAGCGGCCGCGCCGCTGCGACATGCGGCACGCCATCGAAACCTGCCAGACTGCCAATACCGGGTGTCCCCTGCAGCGCGTCAGTGACCGCCGGTCCCTCCAGGGTCAGGTTGAACGTTTCGATCTCTTCGGTTTCCGGGGGGTCATTGCGCACCAGCCCATCCTGGCCAACCAGATAGACATGGCCACTCTCGCCCAACCCCTTGGTGCGCGCCAGCACCTCGCTGATGCGGCCAATCGGCATTTGATAGGCCAGGACACCTGCCTGCAGCCCTTGATCATAGACCGGAGCGGCGATGAAGCTGGCCGGCGCGTTATTGCCCGGGCCATAGGGCGCGAAATCGGTCAGGAACACTTCGCCGGGATTGCCTTTAAGCGCGGCGCGCACAACCTTGCCCAGATCCGTATCGGCCCAGGGGCCGCCATTCTCGGCAAAGCTGGTGCCGAAATCGGCTGCTTTCTGCACCGAATAGACATTGTTGCCGCTCAGGTCGAACAGGAACACGTCATAGTAGCCGCGGGTCTGGAGCAGATTGCGGAACTCATTGTGTTGAGCACGATGGATCTGGTCATAGACGGAAAGTTTCTCGGAGGTATCGAGCAACAGGCGCTCGCCTTCCGGGTGCGGGTTGTTCGCGACATAGGCATTGTGCAACAACTCGGCCGGTTCCCCCTGGCCCTTGAGTGAGTGCACAGCCCCGGTGAACGAATAGATTGCCGCCGCAACATCCTTGCGGCCGGCGAACAGCGTCAGATCCTGCCGAACTTCGGACAGATAGGCATCAAGCGCGGCCGTGGCGTTGTCTGCCGCCGAATTGAGCCGCTGCTGCGCCTGGCTCGTCACGATCGAATCGCCGCTGAAATAGGCTGCGACACCCAGGCCGACGCCGGTCGCCATGGCGATGCCGATGATCAGGATCGGCAGGCGGAGCGAGAGTTTCATTCTGTTCAACATTGAAGGACCGCACCTGACTATGACATGCACCGAGTAATCATGCCCGGCTGCGGCCCCTCCCTCCGCTCCGGAAATATGCCGGATCATAGGAATCGAGGGTTAACGAAGCGAGTCTGATCCTGTCACGGCTCTGCCATATCTGCTTTTTGCTTGATCCTGCGCCGCAAACTGCCACATAGGACCCCATGTGCGATTTGAGCCAAGGCAATCCATGACCGCGCCTCTGCCCACCATCTCCGGCCTCTCCGACCTCTCGGGCCGCTATGACGCCGTCTTGAGCGATGTCTGGGGTGTAATCCACAACGGCGTGTCCGCCTTTCCCGAAGCCGTCGAGGCGCTGCGGACCTTTCGCCGCAATGGGGGCAGGGCGGTGCTGATCACCAATGCGCCGCGACCATCCGCGCCCATCGTGGCCATGCTTGACCGCCTCGGCGTCCCCCGCGATGCCTATGACGCCATTGTTTCTTCGGGTGACGCGACCCGCGCGATGATCGAAAAATATCGTGGCAAGGCTATCCATCACGTCGGTCCGCCCACCGAGGACGACGCGCTCTATGACGGCCTGGGTGTAAGGCGCACCGGCGCCGAAGAGGCCGAGGTCGTGGTCGTCACAGATCTCGATACCGATGACGACACGCCCGAAATGTACCGTGAGCGCGCGCGGCTCTGGCTCAACCGCAAGCTGCCCATGATCTGTGCCAATCCTGACCGGGTGGTCGAGCATGGCGACAAGATCATTTATTGCGGTGGCGCCCTGGGCGATCTCTATTCGGCAATGGGCGGCATGGTCCATATGGCCGGCAAGCCCTATCCGCCGATTTACGAACAGGCTTTCGCCCTGGCGGAAGACGCCGCGGGCCGCTCGCTGGACAAGTCGCGGGTTCTGGCCATTGGCGATAGTGTGCGGACCGATGCCGCAGGCGCGGCCCAATTCGGTATCGACCTGCTCTTCGTCACCGGGTCCATCCACGCCGCCGAACTCGACGCCTTCGGCAAGCCCGATCCGCAGGCGATTGCCGACCTCATCGCACCCAGCCGGGCACACGTGGCCGGCTACCTGCCGCGTCTGACCTGGTGAGGTCCCCAGTGGCCGGTTTTGTGCGTCTTTCCAGCCTCGCCGATCTTCCTCCCCATCTGCGCGGCGCCTGCGTTGCCATCGGCAATTTCGATGGCCTGCATCGTGGCCACCAGTCGATAGTGCGAGCCCTGCGGGTAGAGGCCGATGCTGAGGGTGTTCCGGCTCTCTTGCTCACCTTTGAGCCGCACCCCCGCGACGTTTTTGCGCCTTCACCCTTCATGTTCCGGCTCACCCACGGTGATGCCAAGGCTCGGCTGGCCCAGGCCATGGGACTCGATGGCATCATTGTCCTGCCGTTTGACCGCGCGTTTTCGCAGAACGAGGCGGAAGTTTTCGTCGAGACCATGCTGGTCGAGCAATTGGGTGTGCGCAGTGTGATCGTCGGTGCCGATTTTCATTTCGGCCGTCAGCGGCGAGGTACCCCGGCCTTTCTGCGCGCGGCCGGAGAACGGCTCGGCTTCGATGTCGACATTCTGGACCTGATGGATGAAAGCGACGAGCCAATCTCGTCCTCGCGCATCCGCGCGGCCTTGTCGGAAGGGGCTGTCACCGCCGCCAACCGATTGCTGGGTTATCACTGGTTTTTCGAGGGGTGCGTCGTCAAGGGCGACCAGCGGGGCAGGGAACTGGGATACCCCACAGCCAACACCATGACCCCCACTGGCTTTCAACTGGCCCAGGGCGTTTATGCGGTGCGGGCCCGGCTGGGGGACCGGCTGCTCGATGGTGTGGCGGCCTATGGCAAGCCCATGTTCGACAACCAGTTGCCGCCCTTTGAGACGCATCTGTTCGACTTCGATGAGGATATCTACGGCCAAACCCTCACCGTCGCCCTTGTGGGGCATATTCGCGGGCAGGAGGTCTTTGCCGGTCTCGACGAACTGATGGCGGCCATGGATCGCGATTCCAGGAAAGCACGGCAATTGCTGGCCGAGGCGATGCCGATCAGTGCGCTTGATCGCGCGCTGGGCTTCGTCACCTAGCCATCAGGCAGCAAGAGCCGCACCAGCTCGGTCGGGCGGCGGGCGCCGGTAGCGCGCCACACGGGCGCGCGCCCTTTCGCGCAGCCCAAATGCGAATGTTTTCGGCGACTTTGCCGCTCTGTTACGGCAGCTAATCGACCCGCTTCTGGCCTGATCGCGGCAAATCAGGCTTTGCCCCACGCGCCCTGCCTTGCTAAAAGGCGCGCAAATTCTTCCCGAACCGATTGCCGATCCATGAACGACACCGCTCAAAGCGCGACCGAGAAAGACTATTCGGCCACGCTCTTCCTGCCGGAAACCAATTTCCCGATGCGCGCTGGCCTACCCCAGCGCGAGCCGGACTGGCTCAAGCGTTGGGAAGACATGGATATTTACGCAATGCAGCGCGAGCAGGCCAAGAATCGCCCGCTCTTCACCCTGCATGACGGCCCGCCATACGCCAATGGCAATATCCATATCGGCCACGCGCTCAACAAGACGCTTAAGGATCTCGTCGCCCGCTCCATGCAGATGCTGGGCTACAACTCGGCCTATGTGCCGGGCTGGGACTGCCACGGCCTGCCCATCGAATGGAAGATCGAGGAGCAGTATCGCGCCAAGGGCAAGGACAAGAACGAGGTTCCGGTGGTCGAATTCCGCCAGGAATGCCGCGCCTTTGCTGAACAATGGGTTGACGTGCAGCGCGAGGAGTTCAAGCGTCTGGGCATCCTGGGAGAATGGGACAACCCCTATCTCACCATGAGCTTTGACGCCGAAGCCCAGATCGCCCGCGAGCTGATGAAGGTCTCGATGACCGGCCAGCTCTATCGCGGCTCCAAGCCCGTCATGTGGTCGGTGGTCGAGCGCACTGCGCTGGCCGAAGCCGAGATCGAATATGCCGACTACGAGAGCGACACCATCTGGGTGAAGTTCCCGGTTTCGCGCATCCAATCGGTCGACGGGAACGACACCGATGAGGTCATCACCCATCGCGAGCACTTGACCGGTGCATCTGTCGTCATCTGGACCACGACCCCCTGGACCATCCCGGCCAACCGCGCCATCAGCTTCTCGAACCGCATCGAATATGGCCTCTATGAAGTCACCGAGGCGCCAGCAGAAAACTGGGCCAAGGTGGGCGACAAGCTGATCCTGGCCGACAATCTGGCGGGCGAAGTCTTCGCCAAGGCCAAAGTGCAGACCTTTGTGCGCCTGCAGCACGTGCCAGCTTCGGTTCTCTCGGGCATCTCGGCGCACCACCCCCTGCGCGGCTTGGGTGGCGGCTATGAGTTCGACGTGCCCCTGCTCGATGGCGAACACGTCACCGATGATGCCGGTACCGGCTTCGTGCATACCGCGCCAGGCCATGGTCTCGACGACTTCGGCATCTGGATGGAATCCACCCGCCTGCTCAACGAGCGCGGCATCGACCCGCGCATCCCCTATTGCGTCGACGATGGCGGCTTCTACACCAAGGACGCACCGGGCTTCGATGGGGCCCGCGTCATCGACGACAATGGCAAGAAGGGCGACGCCAACCAGCGCGTCATCACCGCTTTGGCCGAGCACGGCAACATCATCGCCCGCGGCCGCGTGAAGCACCAGTATCCCCATTCCTGGCGCTCCAAGAAGCCGGTGATCTTCCGCAACACGCCGCAATGGTTTGTCTATATGGACAAGGACATTGACGGCGCGACGGGCGATACGCTGCGCACCCGCGCGCTTGCTTCGATCGACAAGACCAAATTCTACCCCGCCGCCGGGCAGAACCGTCTGCGCGCCATGATTGCCGACCGCCCCGATTGGGTGCTGTCGCGCCAGCGGGCCTGGGGCGTGCCGATCACCGTTTTCGTCCACAAGGAAAGCGGGGAAATCCTGCGCGATGAGACGGTCAATCATCGCATCGCCCAGTCCTTTGAGGAAGAAGGCGCCGACGCCTGGTTCAAGGACCGGGCGGCCCAGCGCTATCTCGGCTCGGACTACAAGGCGGAGGACTACGAGATGGTCACCGACGTCCTCGACGTCTGGTTCGATTCAGGCTCGACCCATTCCTTTGTGCTGCGCAACAAGCAGAAATGGCCGCATCTGAAGTTCCCGGCCTCGATGTATCTCGAAGGCTCGGATCAGCATCGCGGCTGGTTCCACTCGTCCCTGCTTGAAAGCTGCGCCACCAATGGCTACGCGCCCTATGACAGCGTGCTCACGCACGGCTTCACCATGGACGGCGAAGGCCGGAAAATGTCGAAGTCGCTGGGCAATGTCGTTGCCCCGCAGGAGATCATCAAGCAGTTCGGTGCCGATATCCTCCGCCTTTGGGTGGCCTCGTCCGACTATTCGGAAGACCTCCGCCTGGGCAAGGAAATCATTCAGACAACGGTCGATAGCTACCGCAAGCTCAGGAATACCCTGCGCTGGCTCCTGGGCAATCTCGCGCACTTCAAGGCCGGGGACATTGTTGATCCCAAGGACATGCCCGAGCTCGAGCGGCTGATGCTGCATCGCCTGGCCCAGCTCGATACTGGCGTCCGCGCCGCTTACAAGGAATATGACTACCGCAAGGTCGTCACGCTCCTCTCCAACTTCATGAATATCGAGCTCTCGGCTTTCTATTTCGACATCCGCAAGGACACGCTCTATTGCGACCCGATCTCCTCGATCAAGCGTCGCTCGGCGCTGACCGTGCTCGATCACCTGTTCAATGCGCTCACCGCCTGGCTTGCGCCAATCCTTGTCTTCACCATGGAAGAATGCTGGCTGGAACGGCACCCGGAGGAGGGCTCCTCGGTCCATCTGCGTCTCTTCCCCGAAATTCCGCAGGCCTGGCTGGACAATGACCTTGCCGCTAAGTGGCAGCTCATCCGCGCCGTCCGTCGCGTCGTCACCGGCGCGCTCGAAATCGAGCGCCGTGAAAAGCGCATCGGTTCCTCGCTCGAGGCGGCGCCCAGGGTGTTCATCGCCGATCCGCGCTATGTCGTGGCGCTTGAAGGCCAGGACCTGGCCGAAATCGCCATCACCTCGGCCATTCAGGTCAAGCAGGACGAAGGTCCGTCTGAAGCGTTCCGCCTCGAAGACGTGCCGGGTGTGTCTGTTCTGCCGGCCATGGCAGAGGGTCAGCGTTGCGCCCGTTCCTGGAAGGTGCTGCCCGAAGTCGGCTCCGACCCCGAATATCCCGACGTGTCCCCGCGTGACGCCCAGGCCCTGCGCGAACGCGCGGCGGCAGGTCTCTGACCTTGGCCGCGGTACGGCGTCTCGATATCTCGGTGATCGCTTCCCTCATGGTGGCGATCATCGCCTTTGGGCTGGATCGTGCCCAGAAGGCCTATCATATCGCCGCCGATTGCTACGCCATCGGCCAGTCGGCCTGTGTCAGCGTGCCGTTTTTCTTCGAGCCGCTCTCGCTCACCGGCTGGCGCGGTGGCGAAATGCTCAGCGTCACGCCGTTCTTTGACTATGTGCTGGTCTGGAACACAGGCATTTCCTATGGCCTGCTAGACGATCTGCCGGTTTGGGCGCTGGGCGTGATCATGCTTGTAGCCATAGCGGCCCTCTCGGTTTGGTGGTGGCGAAGCCGGGAATTGCTGGTCCGGTTGGGTTTGGCCCTGTGCGTGGGCGGCGCCCTGTCCAACGCGCTCGATCGTCTGATCTATGGGGCGGTGGCCGACTTCTTCCATTTCCACTGGGGAAGCTGGTCATTTTACATCTTCAACATCGCCGATGTGGCCATCACCTTTGGTGTCATGCTGCTCTTCGCCGATCTGCTGGGACTGTTCCGCAGCCGGGCGCCAAAGCGAGGCTGAGCGGCGCTCTACCACCTTGCTGCCAGAATCTGGTCTTACGGCTGGGAATGCGCTATAGAGGCCGCCGATATCGTAAGGGAATTTGCATGCGCATCGCATTGTTCGGGCAGAGTGCTGCCGTTTCAGCCGCCGCGCGCGCGGGTCTGGCCGCTCTTGGGCTGGTGGCGAGCCTGGCGCTGACCGCCTGCACAACGGTCGAAGGCACCAACGCCATGACCGACTTCGGCACCTTCGAGCGCGAAGTCATGAACACCACCGCCCGCGGCGTCGGCCTGATCCCGGGCGAGGCACCCAAGGAAGAACCGACTGCGGCCCGCGCGCCCCTGGTCCTGCCCAAGTCCACCGCTGGTCTGCCCGCGCCCTCCACACAGGTCGCGGCGGCGCAACTCCCTGCCAATAGCGATACGGTACAGATCGACACGACCAATTTGAGCGAGGCCGACCTCCGGCTGCTGCGCGATGCCCGCGTGGTCGACATGCGGACCCTTGGTGGTCGCCCACTTACGGAGGCGGAGGCACGTCAGCTGACAGCACGCATGCAGGCGGCGAACATGGCCGTCACCGCCAATAATGAGCGCCCGCTCTACCTGCCGCCGGCCGAATACTTCACCCGTGTGGGCGATTCCCAGCTTGTTTGCCGTGCCGCTTCGGGCGAACTGGTTTCCCTGCGAGACGACCGTTGCCCCGCCGATGTGCGCCGTGCCCTGCAGGACGCCAATCCCGGTGTTTCCAGCTCCGGCCTGATCGGTTCCGACATCAACAAAGTCCTGGGCCAGAACTAATAGTCCCTTCGCCTCGCTTGAGGTGACACGACCAAATTGACGCCTCACCATAGGGTGGGGCGTCTTCGATTTTTCCGCGCCGCCCGCCATGGCAATCCTGCTCATGGCATATGGGTCCCGCATGTCAGAAAGTGCTCCAATGAGCGATACTCCCAAACAGCCCGAATCCGCCGATCGCCTGGCCAAGGTCATTGCCCGGGCGGGACTCTGCTCCCGTCGCGACGCCGAAGGCTGGATTGCCGATGGCCGTGTGGCCGTGAACGGCAAGATCGTCCTGACGCCAGCCTTCAACGTCACCAGCCGCGACAAGATCATGATAGATGGCCTGCCGCTCGCGGCCCGCCAGGGCACACGCGTCTGGCTCTACCACAAGCCTGCGGGCCTGGTGGTCACCGAGAAGGATCCCGAAGGGCGCCCGACCATTTTTGAGGAACTGGACCGCAAGGGCCTGCCGCGCGTGCTGACCGTCGGCCGCCTGGATATCAATACCGAGGGCCTTTTGCTGCTCACCAATGACGGCGGTCTGAAGCGGGTGCTCGAACTGCCGTCCACCGGCTGGCTGCGCCGCTATCGCGTGCGCGCCTTCGGTTCCGTCACCCAAGCCCAGCTCGATAGCCTCAAGCACGGTATCACCGTCGATGGCGTGCAATATGGCCCGATCACCGCAACCCTTGAGCGCGAGCAGGGCAGCAATGTGTGGATGGTCCTGGGCCTGCGCGAAGGCAAGAACCGCGAGGTCAAGAACGTCCTTGGTTCGCTCGGTCTCGAAGTGAACCGGCTGATCCGGATTTCCTATGGTCCCTTCCAACTGGGCGACCTGCCCGAAGGTGGCGTGGAAATGGTCAAGTCGCGCATGCTGCGTGATCAGCTCGGCAAGAAGCTGGCTGAGTCTGCCGGCGTCGACTTTGAAAGCGAGGCACCCGATATGGTGCAGCCGCCGCCGCGTGACGACCGGCCTGTTCGTTCGCCCCGCGACCGCGCGCCGCTTCGGCCCCGTCCGGGTGCCGACCGCCGTGGTGGCCGCCCCGGCTTCGGGGAGCGCGAGGAAGGCCGCACGGCCCGCCCCAGGCGTATTCATTTCGAGGATGATGGTCGGGCGCCCGAGGCCTATGAGCCCAAGGGTCCTGGCCGCGCGCGCAATGATCGCGACGACCAGCCGGCGCGGGGTTTTGGCAAACCCGCTGGCCGGCCCGAGCGGTCTGATCGCCCCGAGGGTCGCAAGAGCTTTGGGGATCGTCCGCCACGCCGCGACAGCGACAAGCCGGCCCGCGGCGGCTTTGCCGATCGTCCCAAGAGGGATTTTGGCGACCGGCCTTCGCGCGGTCCGCGGCCCGAGGGCCGTTTCGAAGATCGCCCCAAGCGCAGCTTTGGCGACAAGCCGGCGCGGGGTGGTTTTTCCGACCGTCCCAAGAAGGACTTTGGCGATCGTCCGGCCCGCGGTCCGCGTCCGGAAGGCAATTTCCAGGATCGCCCCAAGCGCGATTTTGGGGACCGCCCGCAACGGCCCTTCGGTGACAAGCCGCCGCGCGGTCCGCGCACCGAGCGGCCTCAGGGTGAGCGCCCTGCGCGCGGGGAGCGGCCGCAGCGCGCCGACGCCCGTCCGGGCGGCAAGGCCTTTGGCGATCGCAAGCCCTACGCCGGCAAACCCGGCGGCTCGGCCAAGCCCTATGCTGGCAAGCCCTATGCCGGGAAGCCTGGCGGTGCGCGTCCTGCCGGCGGTCGCCCCGGTGGCAAGCCGTTCTCGGGCAAGCCGGCGGGGTCACGGCCGGCCGTTGGGCGACCTTCGGGCGGCCCGCGCAAGCCCCGGGGCTAGCCGATCATGCGCATCGTTGCCGGCAAGTTTCGCGGCAAGCAATTGTCTTCGCCGACGGATGACAGCATCCGGCCCACCTCGGACCGGGCGCGCGAGGCGATGTTCAATATCCTCGGCTCGCGGCTGGGGCCGGTTCTGGAGGGCAAGCGAGTGCTGGATCTGTTTGCCGGCACCGGAGCGCTTGGCCTCGAAGCGCTGTCGCGCGGCGCGGCCCACGTCACCTTTGTTGATACCGGGGCAGAGGCGCGCGGCCTCATTCGCGACCACATCCAGGCTTTCGGCGCGGCCGGTATCACCAAGGTGCTGCGCCGCGATGCCACGGCGCTCGGCACGCCGGGCACCTTTGGGCAGTTCGACCTGATCTTTCTTGATCCGCCCTATGGCAGGGGGCTGGGCGAGAAGGCCCTGGCCGAGCTGGCCGGCAATGGCTGGATCGCCCCGGGCGCCACCATTGTCTGGGAGGAGGCTGCAGATGCCGAGGTCACGATCCCGCCCGGTTTCGTGCTGGAGGATACGCGCGAATATGGTGCAGCCGCTGTGCGCTTCCTGACGTTCGCATAGGGCGCCAGGGGCCGCGCAGTCGCTACGCGGCCGCCTTCAGGCAGGTGGCACATTTGCCGCGAATTTCCATGGTGGTGCGCTCAGTCTTGAAGCCTGTGTCCTTGGCCCAGGCCCCCAGGCGTTCCTCAATCACCTGGTCGGCGAACTCATCCACCTTGCCGCAGGCCTCGCAGATGGCGAAGGCGATCAGCCCCTTGCGGTGGCAATGCTCATCCGCGCAGGCCACAAAGGCATTGAGCGATTCCAGGCGGTGGGCGAGGCCTCGCTCCACCAGCTTGTCGAGTGCCCGATAGACCTGCAGCGGCGCCCGCAACCCCTCGCTGCGGAGCAGGTCGAGAATGTCATAGGCCGAAAGCGGGGCCGGCGCGTGATTGAGCGTGCCCAGCACCAGTTCCTGGTTCCGGGTCAGGTCTGCCGGCATGGCATGGTCATGCGCCATCTTGTTCTCTCCTGCCAAACAGCCGCGCCGTCGGTATGCTCAAGGATACCAGAAACAGCGCCAAAGCCATCACCACAATGGATGGTCCCGAAGCGGTATCCCAGGTGCGCGACCCGAACAAGCCGCCCACCACTGCAAGCGCCCCCAGCGCGGCGGCCACCAGGGCCATTATTTCCGGCGTCGCGCTCAGCCGCCGCGCCGTAGCAGCGGGGATGATGAGCAAAGACGTGATCAGCAGCACACCCACCAGTTTCATCGCAATGGCGATGACGCTGGCCATCAACAGCATCAATATGATGCGGCTGACTTCCGGTCGCAATCCTTCGGCTTCTGCCAATTCGGGGCTGACCGTGGCGGCCAGCAGCGGCCGCCAGTTCAGCACCAGAATGACAAGGATGGCGAGGCCCCCGCCATAGATGATGGCGATGTCCTCCACCGACACCGCCAGAATGTCCCCGAAGAGAAAACCCATCAGATCGATCCGGACCTGGGTCAGGAAGCCGACGATGACCAGGCCTACCGCCAGGCTGGAATGGCTGAGAATGCCAAGCAGGGCGTCGGTCGAAAGCGTGTTCTGCTTCTGCAGCAGCAGCAACGCACCGGCCACCAGTGCCGCCACGGCGAACACGCCGAGGGTCACGTTGACCGAAAGCAGGATCGACAGTGCCACGCCCAGCAAAGCAGAATGCGCCATGGTGTCACCGAAATAGGCCATCCGCCGCCACACTACGAAACAGCCCAGCGGGCCGGTTACCGTGGCCAGGCCCACCCCGGCAATCAGGGCGCGGGAAAAGAAGTCACCGAACATGGTCGTGCCCTTCATGCTCGTGGCGGTGGTCGCCATGGGGATGCTCATGTTCGCCATGTGCCCCCACCACGCAGCCATCGTCGTGGTGCTCATGGTCGTGATGGTGTTCGTAAAGCGCAAGCGCCGAACCCGCCCGGTCCCCGAACAGCCTGAGATATTCCGGGCTTTTCTTGACAGCATTGGGCGTGCCCCGGCAGCACACGTGCCCGTTGAGGCAAATCACCGTATCGGTCTCGGCCATGACCACATGCAGGTCGTGACTGATCATCAATATGCCCGCCTGAGTTGTGTCGCGGATCTGCCGGATCAACTGGTAGAGTGCCACCTCGCCGGAGAAATCGACACCTTGCACTGGCTCGTCTAGCACCAGCAGATCCGGTTTGCGGATCATGGCCCGGGCAAACAATACTCGCTGAAACTCGCCGCCGGACAGCTCTTGCACCGCCGCCCGGAGCAGGCGTGACGCACCCACCGCCTCCAGCGCCGCGGAGATTTCGGCAGCCGAAAACCGACCGGTCAGGGTCATGAGCCGCTCCACCGTCAGCGGCAGCGTCCAGTCAATCGCCAGCTTCTGCGGCACATAGCCGATTGTCAGCCCCGGCAGCCGCGAGACGGAGCCCATGCTTGGTCTCAGCACGCCAGTCACCATCTTGGCGGTCGTCGACTTGCCCGAGCCGTTCGGACCAATCAGCGTCACGATCTCGCCGCGCGCAATTGTCAGGTCCACCCCTTCCACCAGTACGCGTCCGCCACTGCGCACGCCCGCCTTGTTAAGGGTGATCAGGTTCTGTTTTTCCGGCGTCTGCAGCATGGTGGACTCAGATTTCTGCGGCCGCTTTGCGTGGCAGCGGTCATGGGGGCATTGGGGCAGTATGTGGGGTGGCGTCACCACGCAATTGGCATCAGAAAAGAAACCGCCTTGACGCCTCTCAATACGTTATAGCATAACGTGGCAGCAAGTGTAATAACATAACATTGTGGTGCAGCCATGTCCCGTTCAGCCCTTTCGCTCGCCCTCCTGTCATCCCTTCTGCTGACCGGCACGGTGCTGGCGGCACCCAGTGTCGTGGTATCCACCAAGCCCATTCACGCATTGGTCGCGGCAGTCACGGGCGATACGGGCACGCCTGCGCTGATCGTCAAGGGCGCCGCCTCGCCCCACGCCTATTCCTTGCGCCCCTCGGACGCTGCTGCCCTCGAAAGCGCCGATATCGTCTTCTGGACCGGCCATGGCATGGAACTGTTTCTGGCCGACGCCCTCGATACCCTGACGACAGGCGCTGAGGTGGTCGAACTGGCCGAGGCGCCCGGCATCGAATTGCTGCCCCTGCGCGAGGGCGGCGCCATTGAAGCGCATGACCATGGCGACGAAGATCACGAGGATCACGAGGATCACGAGGATCACGAGGAGCATGAGGGTCACGAGGACCACGAGGACCACGACGCCCACGATCAAGACGACCATGACCACGCCCATGGCGAGGAGGATATGCATTTCTGGCTCGATCCGGAGAATGCCAAGCTCATGCTCACGGAGATCGCTGCGGTTCTGTCCGAAGCGGATCCAGAAAATGCTGCAACCTACGGCGCCAATGCTGAGGCGGAAATCGCCCGTCTGGACGACCTGACCGCGGAGATCGCTGAAGCCCTTGCGCCCGTGGCCGACAAGCCTTTCGTAGTTTTCCACGACGCCTACCAATATTTTGAAGCCCGCTTCGGTCTCGAACTGGCCGGCACGGTGACAGTGTCACCTGAAGTCATGCCCGGCGCCGCCCGAATTGACCAACTGCGGGCCAAGGTCAGTGAATTGGGCGCCACCTGTGTCTTTGCCGAGCCCAATTTCGAACCCGCAATTGTCCGCACCATCATCGAGGGTACCGCGGCGCGCGCGGGCGTTCTGGATCCGGAAGGCAGCAGCCTCACGGAGGGGCCCGAGCTTTATCCGCAATTGTTGCGCAATCTGGCAGCCGGTCTGCTGGAGTGCCTAGGCTAGGCTTTATTTCAGCGGGCCTTTGAAGATGAAGAAGGCGCCGAGCGCGATCAGCGCAAAGCCGATGCCATGGTTCCAGGTGAGCTTTTCACCCAGATACAGCACGGCGAAAAGCGCAAAGGCCGACAGGGAAATGACTTCCTGGATGGTCTTGAGTTCGGCGCCTGAGTAGACCCCCTAGCCGATGCGGTTGGCCGGAACAGCCAGCCAGTACTCGAAGAAGGCAATGCCCCAGCTCGCCAACACCACTACCCATAACGCTGCGCCAGGAAATTTGAGATGCCCGTACCAGGCAAAGGTCATGAACAAGCTCGAGGCAAGCAGCAGCCCGATCGGGGCCAGGGTGGCAAGGTTGAAACCCAATTGAACACCTGAAGAAAAGCGAATCGGCCTAAAAAATTCGGCCGACCGGCTTATCTCCTCCGCCGCGAGAATGCTGGCAAGCGCCACAGCGCCATCCTGGCCTGAGGCGCGCGCCCTAGCGCGAGGAACCCGTCATTTGCTCGAGCGAAAAGATCTCGTCGCTGACATCGTCGATTTTCTTGCGCACTAGCGCCTGCGCGTCATAGAGCCCGCGATTGTAGAAATAGGCGCCCATCTTCTGGGCAAAGAACTGCATCAGCATCTCTGCCGGGATGGCGCCAATGCTCTGGTCCAGTTCATCCCGGAAGTAGTCCTGAATGTCCCCGACAATGGCCTTGGTTTCTTCACGGCTGAAGGTGATCGGCTTCATACTGTGGTTCCTCGCTTCAGGTCGGGTTCATATAGCAAAACCCATCTTGTCGTTGAAACGCCTCTGCGTCACTCTCACCCGGATTGAGGAGACACGTCATGACCTTGCGGCTCGCCTTGCTGTCCGCCTTCCTGCTCTCGGGCCCGGCAGGAGCCGCGGAGATCGCTTGCGAAGGGGCTTTTGCCATCGACAGTTCCGAGGCGCGGCTCCTTGAAATCTATGGCGCCGAGAATGTCCGCACTGGCATCGTCCCGGGTCCGGAAGGCACCGAAATGCTGGCCACACGCGTCTTTCCCGACAACCCCAAGCGCATGCTTGAATTTGTCTGGTGGGACGAGGATGCCCGGACCGATCCAAGCGCCATCGAATTGCCAGCCAAACTAGCCGGACCCGGCGGCGTTCGCGCCGGCATGAGCGTAGCCGAGATCGAAGCGCTCAATGGCGAACCCTTCACCCTGAGCGGTTTCGACTGGGACTATGGCGGCTATGCCGGCTTCGAAACCGGGGCGCTCGCGGCTCCGGCCGGCGGATGTCACCTCTCCCTGCGCTTTGACGCAAAAGACTACCCAGCCGGGATCGACATCGATTCAATCATCGGCGATCAAGCTGTGCAGTCCACCAATCCCGTGCTCATAGAAGTCGGCGCCTATGTCCAATCGGTGGCCATCGGCTATCCGCATCCCGACTATCGCGATTGACCCCGATCGGCGCCCGGCGTAGGTCTAAAGCGATGACGGTTCCCGGGGTACGGACGTGCCTCGGGATTAAAAGGGAACACGGTGTGGTCTAGCCATCAGGCGCCAATTCCGTGACTGCCCCCGCAACTGTAAGCGGTGGGCGCTCTCAATGAGCCACTTGGCGCCAGACGCGCCGGGGAAGGCGGGGGCGCTGCATTCACCGTGAGTCAGGAGACCTGCCGCCATTCATGGGCATTTTGCCCTTCTGTTGTCAGTTGTCGGGTGGACAACGAAGCAGGGCATATGTGGCTGCGCGCCCAAAAATGCTCGTCTTCGCCCGGCCTTTTTTGAAAGCGGACGCTGCATGACCACCAAGATCCCCACGACCGTCATCACCGGCTTTCTCGGCGCCGGCAAGACCACCCTGGTGCGTCACATGCTGGCCCATGCGCCCAAGGGCAAACGCATTGCTTTGATCATCAACGAATTCGGTGATCTGGGTGTCGACAAGGACATTCTGGCCGGCTGCGGGGATGAAACCTGCCGCGAGGAGGACATGGTGGAACTCTCCAATGGCTGCATCTGCTGCACCGTCGCCGACGAGTTCATACCCACCATGCAGGCATTGCTGGCCCGCGACGAAAAGTTCGATCACATCGTCATCGAAACCTCGGGCCTGGCCCTGCCGCAGCCGCTGATTCGCGCCTTCAACTGGCCCGAAATCAAGGCCCAGGTCACCATTGATGGCGTCGTCACCGTTGCCGATGCCGCAGCCCTGGCTGAAGGCCGCTTTGCATCCGACGAGGCTGCCGTTGATGCCCAGCGCCGCAAGGACGAAATGCTCGATCACGAAACGCCGCTGGGCGAACTGTTCGAGGATCAGCTCTCTGCCGCCGACATGGTCATCATCAACAAGACCGACCTGGTCGATGCCGCCATGCTCGATGTGGTGGAAGCCAATATCCGGGCCGAATTGCGCCCCGGTGTCGGCATTGTCCGCGCCGCCAATGGCCATGTCGACATCACTGCACTTCTGGGGCTCGGCATGTCCTCCGAAGACGACATCGCCAATCGCCCCAGCCACCACGAGCTGGAGCATGGCGGCGAAACCCACGAGCACGACGATTTCGACAGTTTTTCCCTGACCCTGCCGTCCATCCAGGGCAAGGATCACCTGCTCTCGATCATCGAAGACACCATCAAGGCGCATGACGTCCTCAGGCTGAAAGGCTTTGCGGCCGTCCCCGGCGCCGCTGCCCGCCTGGCCATCCAGGCCGTTGGTCCGCGCGTCACCGCCTATTTCGACCGCCCTTGGAAGGCCGACGAGGCCAAGGTGACCTCGCTGGTGGTGATCGGCGAACAACCGCTGGATCGCGCGGCGATCACTGCCAGTCTGGAGCAGGCGGCGGCCTGATCCATGCACCTCCTCTCCGCCCAGGCTGGTGCGATCCAGCAGGAGGGTGAGGCCATCGACCTCGCCCAGTCCCCCGGGGACTACATCTTCGCGTCCTCGGCAGACAGCGAACTGGCCATGCTGGCGGGCGCCGCCGACCGAGCAGGGGAGAATAGCCTCAGGCTCGCCAATACGCTGCGCCTCTCCAACAATCTGTCGGTCGACATGTGGCTGGAGCAAACCGTCGCCCATGCCAGGCTGGTGGTGCTCCGCCTCATTGGTGGCACCGCCTATTTCCAATATGGCGTCGACGAACTGACGGCGCTGTGCGCCAATCGCGGTATCCCGCTCGTTCTCTTGCCCGGCGACGCCAATCCTGATCCCATCCTGCAATCACGCTCCACCATCCACCTCGACGACTGGACGAGCCTGCACCAGCTCTTCGTCGCCGGCGGCCCAGACAATGCCGACGCGATCCTGAAGGCATTCTATGCTCTGGGCGCATCTTCATCTTTCCTTTTGGAGGAGAGATCGGCCGCGAAGCGGTCGAGTGAGGCGGGCTTGCTCGCGAATGCGGAGGTGCTTCCTTTCCCCCGCTTCGGCCTCTGGCATCCCAAAACCGGCATCACCGACGAAGCCGGTTTACGCACGGTCCATTCTGTCCCGGCTGACGCCGGCCCATTCCTCTCCCCCTCGGGGAGAGGGTGGCGCGCAGCGCCGGGTGAGGGGGAGGTTGGTGCAGGCGCGCTGGCCCCTGCTGGGCCCCATATCCCCATCCTCTTCTACCGCGCCGCTCTCGAAGGCGCCGGCACCGCAACGCTCGAAGCCCTCATTGCCGCATTGGAGGCCCGTGGCCTCACCCCGGTGCCCATCGTCGTGTCTTCGCTCAAGGAAGCGGCCTGCCTCGCCTACGTGCAGCAGGTCTTCGCCGCCTTCCCGCCCGCCGCCATTTTCAATCTCACCGCTTTCGCCCTCGGGGTTGCCGATCTCGATGAGGCATCAAACCCCTTCGCCGGCACCGATGCGCCGGTGATCCAGCTCATCCAGACTGGCCGTTCCATGAGCCAATGGGCAGCCGACCCGCAGGGCCTCTCATCCAAAGACATGGCGATGTATCTCGTCATGCCCGAAGTTGATGGCCGTATTGGCGGCCTTCTGGTGGGCCATAAGGCCGACGCGGTTTGGCATGAGCGCACCCAGTGCCCGCTTTCTGCTTATACCCCCGACCAAGGGGGCGTCAGGCGCGCCGTCGATCTCGCCTTCAACTGGGCTCGCCTCCGGGCCACCCCCCGCGCAGATCGCAAAGTTGCTTTCGTCCTCGCCAACTATCCCATCCGCGACGGACGACTTGCCAACGGTGTCGGCTACGACGCGCCCGAATCGACCGTTCAGATGCTGATGGCGCTGGATAGGGCGGGGTACGATTGCGCGGCGGCCGCAGGCCGTGCGGCCTACCCTAAAACTTCCGCCGACCTCATTGCATGCCTGCAATCCGGGCCCACCAACGCCAACCCCGAACGCGGCCATTCCGGCGCTGTCCTTCCGCTCCGTCGCTATATCGAGCTCTTCGCCGCGCTGCCCGCCGAAATCCAGCAGGCCGTCACCGCGCGCTGGGGTGACCCGGCAACCGATCCCTTCATCCGAAACAACGCCTTCCATCTGCCAGCCCATCGCTTTGGCAATATCGCCCTCATGCTTCAGCCCGCTCGTGGCTGGCATCTGGACGAAACCGAGAGCTATCACGATCCGGCCCTGGTGCCGCCGCACGCCTATATCGCCGCCTATCTCTGGCTGCGCCACGAGTTCGGTGCCCATGCGCTCGTCCACAATGGCAAGCATGGCACGCTTGAATGGCTGCCCGGTAAGTCGGCGGCGCTCGATGCCGATTGCTATCCTGATGCGCTCTGGGGCCAGCTGCCGCATCTTTATCCCTTCATCGTCAACGATCCGGGCGAAGGCACCCAGGCCAAGCGGCGCACCGGGGCGGTCATCATTGACCATCTGGTGCCCCCGCTGACCCGCGCCGAGACCTATGGGCCGCTTAAAGATCTGGAGGCCCTGCTCGACGAATACTACGCCGCCTCCGGCATGGACCGGCGGCGTCTCGCCGATCTCAAACGCCGCATCCTCGATTTCACCCGCGACAGCCGGCTCGATCAGGACATCGGTCTACCTGAAGGCGAGACCGAGGCCCTGATCAAGATCGACAACTTCCTCTGCGATCTGAAGGAAGCCCAGATACGCGACGGACTGCATGTGTTCGGGTCATCGCCCGCGGGAGGCTTCGCGCGAGACCTTACCGTCGCATTGGCCAGAATACCGCGCGGCGAGTTGCCCGGGGATAACTCGCTCATCCGCGCCATTGCCGACGACCTCAAACTGGGTTTTGACCCCCTCACGGCAAAGCTGGGCGAGCCCTGGACCGGACCTTCATTGACCTATCCGGAATTCGTTCATCTTGACCCTCCAGGAGGGGTGCGTCGGATCGGCGACATGGTCGAGAAACTCGAACTCATCGCCGCCGATCTCGTCGCCGCCAAGCGCGACTGCCCATCCGGCTGGACCGCAACCCGAGCCGTTCTCGCCACCGTCGAAACCGCCATAAAGCCCCGCCTCGCCGCCTCGGGGCCCGCAGAAATGCAGGCCTTTCTCGATGCGCTCGACGGCGAGTTCATCGCTCCCGGCCCATCCGGCGCCCCCTCACGCGGCCGCCTCGACGTCCTGCCCACGGGCCGCAATTTCTACTCCGTCGATGCCCGCGCGGTTCCCACGCCAAGTGCTTGGGAATTAGGGAGAAAATCAGCCGAAAGCCTCGTCTTGCGTCATCTGCAGGACCATGGTCAACACCTCCGCGCCGTCGCCCTGTCGGTCTGGGGCACCGCCAATATGCGCACCGGCGGCGACGATATCGCCCAGGCATTGGCCCTGATTGGCGCCCGCCCCACCTGGGACCCGGGCTCGCTGCGCGTCTCGGGCTATGAAATCATCCCGCTGGCAAAACTTGGCCGCCCCCGCGTTGACGTGACCCTGCGCATCTCCGGCTTTTTCCGCGATGCCTTCCCGGCACAGATCGCCCTGTTCGACCGGGCCGTCCGCGCCATCGGTGCGCTGGACGAGCCGGAAGACGACAACCCACTCGCCGCCCGCATGCGAGCCGAAGCCCTTGGCCTGATTGCGGCTGGCAAGTCGGAAAGCGCAGCAGCCCTGGAAGCCGGAGCCCGGATTTTCGGCTCCAGGCCCGGCACTTACGGCGCCGGCCTGGGTCAGTTGATCGACAATGGCGCCTGGTCGGACAAGACCGAACTCGCCCATCAGGCCGTTTCTTGGGGCCAATATGCCTATGGCGCGACCGCCGAGGGACTAGCCATGCAGGATCGTTTCCGCGCTCGCCTTGGCCAGATCGACGCCGTCATCCACAATCAGGACAATCGCGAGCACGATCTGCTCGACAGCGACAATTACTACCAGTTCGAGGGTGGCCTGTCGGTCGCGGCCGAGACCCTGTCTGGCCACAAGCCCGCCGCCTATCACAATGACCATTCCCGCCCGGAAGTGCCGAAAATCCGTACGCTGGAAGAAGAAATCAGCCACGTCATGCGCTCGCGCGTGGTCAATCCCAAGTGGATCGCGGGCATGCAACGCCACGGCTATCGCGGTGCCTTCGAGATCATCGCCACGGTCGATTTCATGTTCGCCTTCGCGGCCACCACCGGCGCGGTGAAGACACATCATTTCGACCTCGCCTTTGAAGCCTTCATTGAAGACGAGGCCATACGCGACTGGCTGATCGAGGCCAATCGCTTCGGTTATGATGAACTCATAGCCAAGTTCAACGAGGCCCGCCAAAGAGGCCTCTGGTCGCCGCGATCCAATTCCGCCTATGCTTTCCTTTCGGGGGAAGCGTGAACAACACCATCATCTATCTCATCGGCCACTATGGGGTCGGCAAACTCACCATCGCCCGTGCCATTGCCGCGGCCACGGGTGCCCGTGTCTTTGACAACCATCTGGCCAACAACGTTATCTTCTCGTTGATCCGGGAAGATGGGAAAACCAAGATACCAGAACGCGCCTGGGATCTGATCATGACCATCCGGCGTCAGGCGCTTGTTGCTATGACCGAACTGGCCCGGCCGGACGCCAGCTTCATCCTGACGAACGCGCTCATGGATGCCGACCCGATGGACCGGGCAGCATTCTCCGAAGTGCAGGCTGCTGCCGAGCAGCGTCGCGCTTGCTTTGTGCCGGTTACCCTTGTGGCCTCCGATGACGCGTATGACATCCGCATCCCTTCACCAGAGCGCGAGCAGCGCCTCAAGATGACTGACGCCGTTGGCGCCAGAAAGGTGCGCACTACGTCCCAGTTGCTGCGTGTCCTCCATCCTCATCACCTCACCATTGATACTACCGACATTGCGCCCGATCAGGCGGCGCGAATGATCATCGACCACGCGGAGCGCCTCGCATGACTGATAAGCCCGTCAAGAAAACCGACCTCATGACCGAGGCGGAGCGCGACGCCTATCACGCCGAAAAGATGAAGAAAAAGAAGGCGGCGCGTGACAAGATCCTGTCCACCAAGACCGAAGAAAAGGGTCTGCTCATCGTCCATACCGGCAAGGGCAAAGGCAAGTCGACGGCGGCCTTCGGCATGGTGTTCCGGGCCCTGGGCAATGGCATGCGTGTCGGCGTGGTGCAGTTCGTCAAGGGCGTCTGGAACACCGGGGAGCGCACCGTGCTGGACAAATTTCCCGACCAAGTGACCATCAATGCCATGGGTGAAGGCTTCACCTGGGACGTCGCCGACCGGCAGCGCGATCTGTCCGCGGCCCGCAAGGCTTGGGACCAAGCCAGGGCGCTGATCGCTGACCCTAGTTACGACATGGTGCTGCTCGACGAACTCAATATCTGTCTGCGCTACGACTATCTGCCGCTCGATGAGGTGGTCGAAGCCCTGCGCAACAAGCCGACCCAAAAGCACGTCATTGTCACCGGCCGCAATGCCAAGGACGAGTTGATCGAAATCGCCGACCTGGTCACCGAAATGACAGAGATCAAGCATCACTTCCGCGCGGGCGTGAAGGCGCAGAAGGGAATAGAGTTCTAGCAGCCCCTTGGCACGAACGACCGTGTCAGCCCGTCGATTACCGCGTTCATCTCCGCCAGATCGCGAGTATTGTACTCGATGCGGTAGCCCGCATAGCTTGCGCCGTCACATAGCGGCATCATGCGCTGATAAAAGATGCGGTGGTCGCGCTGGCCAGAGAAGACGGCCCATTGCGGTGTCGAAGCCTGATAGGTGATGGCCCAGTTTTCATCGATGGCAAAGTGCTGCCGCTGTGCGACCTCGGCTTCGAACCCCTCAACGAAATATCCGCCCCATGCGGCCAATACCTGTTCGGCCTTGAGCAGATGGAAGGTCTGGCCATCGCCATTCTCACTCTCGCCCTGGCCCTCATAGCCCGGAGGAATGTCGAGCTCGTAGCCGAAACGCTCATTGACATAGTGGCCCCAGTATTGAGCCATTGCCGATGATGGCAGTAGAAACAGGAAAAGGATCAATATGCGGCGCATGATCCGGACTGTGCCCGGCATTCCCGCATTCGACAAGCCGGTCAGAGAACAACAATTCCGGCGTGCTTGGCCTTGTCTTCAGGCTCGACATGAATGGTGATCTGCACGTCGCTGACGGCCTGTCGAAGTTGGGCCTCGATGCAGTCGCAAATGGCATGTGCATCGTCCACGCTCATGGCGCCCGGGACCACCAGATGGAAGTCGATGAACGTCATCCTGCCAGCCTGGCGGGTGCGAATGTCGTGCGCCTCGATGGCCCCTTCGGCACTCGTGGCTATGACCTCACGGATGGTTTTCTGCGTGTCGTCGGGCACGGCGACATCCATCAGCCCGCCGACGCTTTCTTTTATGACGCCCCAACCCGACCACAGGATATTGAGGGCAACAAGTACTGCCAGAGCAGCGTCCAACTGCGCCCAGCCGGTGACATAGACCAGAACCAGCCCCGCCAGCACGCCGAAGGTCGAGATCACATCGGTCATCAGATGCTTGCTGTCCGCGGTGATGGCAGGAGATTTGGCCGCTCGGCCTTGCCGCAGCAGGACGAAGGCCCAGACTAGGTTGATCGCCGTCGCAACAGAGCTGACGGCGAGGCCCTGGACCGGCGCATCAGGCATTTCGGGGGCAAGAAGCCCCAGCGCCGCTTCACGCAAAATCAGAATGGCGGCCACGATAATCATGACGCCCACCAGCACGGCCGAAAAATATTCTGCCTTGTGATAGCCATAGGGCAGGCTTGAATCGGCAGGCCGTTGCGCCAGGCGCACCGCGATGAACGCTCCGATGGCCGTCACGACATTGACGATGGATTCCAGGGCATCCGAATAAAGGGCGATCGAACCTGTCAGCCGCCAGGCGAGGAACTTGAGCCCCAGCACGATCAGCCCCACCAGGATGCTGGACGCGGCGATGGCCAGGGTGCGATTGACCGGCATGGCGCTCTCCTTGCTCTTGAACACCGCCTTACCGGAGCTGTGCCTAGGTCGCAAGTTGTTGTATTTGCGAACGATTTTCAGAAGCATTCGTAACTGCTGGCCATTCGGCCGGCATTGGGTCCAACCCATTGATTGACCGCGCACTTTGCCCGGCCTAGAACCGGCATCAGCGCAGCGTTCCCAAGATGGAACTGAAACAGAGCCTGGTGCGGTCGACCAAAATGCGGGACCAAGCCCGGGGCTGCTCCGGTTTTTGAGTGATGCTGCCTCGTTTGAGCGAGGCGAGAATGAAAGATGCACATTCCGGCCAGCCCGCCGGCACCAATCTGATGGCCATAGTCGCCGGCATCGGTTTGCGAGCCAGTGCCGAGAGCGACGAAGTCCTCCACCTGCTCGATTTTTGCCTTGCACAGACAGGACTGACGCGCAGCGACTTGACGGCCCTCGCGACCCTTGATCGCAAGACTTCTCACCCAGCGCTGGTCAGGGCGGCAGTGATCCTTGATGTACCTGTTCTGTCCATTGGCGAAGCGGACATTGAAATCAGTGTTCCAAATCCCTCGGCGCGCGTACGCCACTACACAGGCCTAGTTTCGGTCGCCGAGGCCGCTGCCATGCAGTTCGGCTCCCTGCTGGTTCAAAAGCAGTGCAGCGCCAACGTGACCTGTGCACTGGCGGGACGTCAGGATATGTCGCTGCCCAGTGCGTTCAGAGCGGCCTCGACTGTGTCTACTTCATGGGCCGGACCGTAAATGGGGCGCTCGATCATTACCACCCGCACCGATAGCTGCGCCGCCGCCTCGAGCTTGGCCGCCGTCTGTCCGCCTCCCGAATTCTTGCTGACCAGGTGCGTAATGCCATGACGCTGCATCAGTGCGACTTCATCGGCCAATCGGTAGGGCGGCCGGCTCGTAATGAGTTCGGCGTGTGCGGGCAATGGTTCAGGCGGCGCTTCGATGACGCGGACCAGGAACCGGCAATCCTCTCGCCCCATAAATTCATCAAGACCCGCATGTCCGGTCGTCAGCAGTGCGGTGGCATTGCTGGGCAAGGCGTCCGCGGCCTCGCGCGTGGAGCCGGCAACGGTCCAGTGCTGGCCCGGCGCCGGCACCCAGGGCGCGCGCATCAGGCGGACCAGCTTCACTCCGCTGGCGTTGGATGCTGCAACGGCGTTGATCGACATTTGCCCGGCATAAGGATGGGTGGCGTCCACCAGCCGCTCGATTCCGGCCGCGCGCAGATAGGCGCTCAACCCCGGAATGCCCCCGAGCGGTCCCATGCGCAGCCGGCCCTCCGGCCGTATGGGGTCCTGGGTTCGGCCCGCCAGCGAAGTGACGACGTCATGGCCGTCGCCGACCAGCCTGTTGGCCAGCTCCCGCGCCTCTGCCGTTCCCCCCAGAATCAGGATTTTCATGTCTTGGTGTCCATCGTTGAGCACCAATTTGCCTGCCCGCAGCATGGCACTCAAGCATTCCCGCGGCCACGATGAGCGATGATCACTTTGCCAGGTTGGCCCTGGCCGATTTTCCGCCATTTTTACCCGGCTCCGTTTGGCTGGTCGGCGCCGGGCCCGGTGGTCCGGGCCTGTTGACGCTTCTGGCCTTTCACGCGCTGGGACAGGCCGATGTGATTGTCCATGACGCGCTGGTGTCCCCTGACATTCTGGCGCTGGCGCCCGAGCATGTCCTGCGCATCCATGCCGGCAAGCGCGGCGGCAAACCCTCGCCCAAACAGGCTGACATCACCATTCGCCTGATTGAATTGGCACGGCAGGGCAAACGCGTGCTGCGGCTCAAGGGCGGCGATCCCTTTATGTTCGGGCGTGGTGGCGAGGAGGCGACTGCCCTTGCGGAAGCAGGCATCCCCTTCCGCATCGTGCCCGGCATATCCTCGGGGCTCGGCGGGCTGGCCTATGCCGGGCTGCCGGTCACCCATCGCGAAACGAATCATGCGGTCATATTCGTCACCGGCCATGATGACACCGGCGCTGTCCCCAGCGCTGTGGATTGGCCCGCAACCGCCCGGGCGGCCCCGGTGATCGTTTTGTTCATGGCGGTCAAGCACCTCCCGCGCATAGCTGCGAACCTGCTGGCGGCGGGGCGGGATACAAGCGAAGCGGTGACCATTGTTTCCAATATCGCCCGGCCCGAACAGAGTGTGCTGGAGACCACGCTGGGCGAGGCCGGGACCCTTGAGAACGTACCGACACCAGCCATTGTCCTTGTAGGACCGGTCTCTCGCTACCGCGCCGGCCTCGACTGGTATGTCCAAGAGGTGCGGAGGCATGTCTTTGGTTAAGGGGCTTGTGATATCCGCAGCGCGTTCTGGTTCGGGCAAAACGGTGATTACGCTGGGCCTGCTGGCCGCCCTTCGCCGCCGGGGCCTCGTGGTTGCTCCGGCCAAGTCAGGCCCTGACTATATCGATCCGCACTTTTCCAGCCTTGCCGCGGGGCGGGAGGCCATCAATCTCGATCCCTGGGCCATGCCCGCGACACAGTTCAAGGCTCTCGCAAACCAGCAGGCGACGGGGGCGGATCTGCTGGTGGTCGAAGGGGCCATGGGCCTGTTCGACGCCGCCGCCGATGGCAGGGGCTCCACTGGTGCCCTGGCCGAAACCCTCGGCCTGCCGGTTATTCTGGTCGTCGATGCCGACAGGCACAGCCAGTCGGTGGCGCCTTTGGTGGCCGGCTTCGCGCATTGGCGGATGGGCGTGACGATTTCCGGCGTCATCCTCAATCGCGTCGCCAGCGCGCGACACGAGCGCATGATGATCGCTGCCTTGCGCGAGACCGGTATCCCCTGTCTGGGCGCCGTGCCCCGCCGGCCCGAACTGGTCGTTCCAGAGCGGCACCTGGGCCTGGTAATGCCTGGGGAGACCAAGGATTTCAACGCCTTCCTCGACCACGCAGCCAGTGCCGTCAGCGACTTTGTCGATCTGGAACACCTGCTCGGTCTCTCAGCTCCTCTGGCGGCTGAAGCGACGCCCCCAACGGCTCTGTCGCCGCTGGGTCAGCGCATTGCTATTGCGCGCGACAAGGCCTTCGCCTTCCTCTATCCGCATCTGCTCGATGGCTGGCGGGCCCAGGGCGCAAGCCTCAGTTTCTTTTCGCCCTTGGCCGATGAAGCTCCGGATTCAGACGCCGACGCGGTTTTTCTGCCCGGCGGCTATCCCGAGCTGCATGGCCAAGCTCTTTCTGCGGCAAGCACCTTTAGACAGGGATTGGTTGCGGCGCGGGATCGCGGTGCTCTGATCTATGGCGAGTGTGGAGGCTTCATGGTGCTGGGCGACAGTCTGGTCGACAAGCATGGCACCGGCCACGCCATGACCGGGCTGTTGCCCGTGACAACCCGCATCGACCGGCCCAAGCGCGTCCTGGGATATCGCCGTCTCATCCACCAAAGTCCCTTGCCCTGGCCCGCCGGTCTCAATGGCCACGAATTCCACTATTCATCGGCCAAGGGCAGCGGATTGCCGCCGCTGTTTGAGGCGGTGGATGCCGAAAACATTCGGCAGCCGCCCATGGGCGCAGTCCTGGGGCGGGTCATGGGGTCTTACGCCCACGTCATCTGTGCGCCATAAGGGCACCATGACGAAAGCTCTGATGTTCATGGGCACCGGCTCCGACGTCGGAAAATCGCTGATCGTCGCGGGCCTCTGCCGCGCGCTGAGCAATCGAGGTCTGTCGATCGCGCCTTTCAAGCCGCAGAACATGAGCAACAACGCCGCCGTTACGGTCGATGGGGGCGAGATCGGCCGCGCCCAGGCACTGCAGGCCCGCGCCGCCCGCCGCGACCCGGTCACCGCAATGAACCCGGTCTTGCTCAAGCCCGAGGGCGAAACCGGCTCGCAGGTTGTGGTGCGCGGTAAGCGCCGCGCCAGCTTGAGCGCGAGGCAATATTGGGTCGATCGCGGCCAATTGCTGCCAGAAGTCATGGCGGCCTTTTCTGAGCTGGCAGCAGATGTGGAATATGTGCTGGTCGAAGGGGCCGGCAGCGCCTCAGAAGTCAATTTGCGCGCGGGTGACATTGCCAATTTCGGCTTTGCGCGCGCCGCAAATGTCCCGGTTGTCCTCATTGGCGATATACATCGCGGCGGGGTTATTGCCTCCATCGTCGGTACTCTGGACGTTATTGAGCCTGACGATGCGGCACTGGTCCGCGCCAGTCTCGTCAACAAGTTTTTCGGCGACCCGCTCCTCTTCGAGAGCGGCAAAACCTATCTGGAAACGCGGACCGGTCTGCCCTGCCTGGGTCCGGTACCCCACTTTGCCGATGCGGCCCGGCTGCCGGCGGAGGATGCGCTGGCGCTTGAAGACTATGCCGGGGGGCAGGGGGCATTGCACATTGCCGTGCCTCTCTTGCCGCGCATCGCCAATTTCGACGATCTGGACCCCCTGCGTGCGGAACCAGGGGTGACGCTCACTCTTGTGCAACCCGGCCAACCTGTGCCGCGCGACGCAGAACTCGTTCTTCTGCCGGGCTCCAAGGCCACGCGGGCCGATCTGGACGAGCTGCGCGCCAATGGCTGGGATATCGATATATATGCACACCACCGTACCGGTGGGCGGGTCTTGGGAATTTGCGGTGGCTACCAGATGCTGGGTCGAACCATCGCCGATCCGGAGGGTATTGAGGGCCCACCCGGCACCAGCCAAGGATTGGGCCTGTTACAGGTCGACACCGTGCTGGCGCCGACAAAACAATTGCGAACCGAGCAGGCTGTTCATCTGCCAAGCGGCGAAACCCTCTCGGGCTACCACATGCATATGGGCATCACGAGCGGCCCTGATAGGGCGCGTCCATTCGCACGGATTGGCAGTGAGACAGACGGTGCCATCAGCGCCGGCGGTCGCGTTTTCGGCACTTATCTGCATGGCCTGTTTGCGGCCGACCGCTTTCGCACCGCTTTTCTGGGCGCGTCTTCGGAGCCGGACCTCAATTATGAGGCAGGTGTGGAACGTGCCCTCGACGATCTTGCCAGCCACCTCGAAACCCATATCGATATCGACCAACTCCTGGCCCTGGCCGCACCGATAAGGACCTGAGACGTGGATCCGCTGATTTCCCCCTTGGCCCTGGCCGTCGAACGCTGGCTCGGCTACTCGCAAAAGCTCATCGACACCATCGGCCATCCAGTGATGTGGTTCGGCAAGCTGATCAGTTTCTGTGAAGAGCGGCTGAACACCACGCGCCGCTTGCCTGCCCAGCGCAAGTTGGCTGGCATTGTCGCTCTGGGTTTGCTCGTGCTTTCGGTTCTGATTGTTACTGTCGGTATCCGCACCGTCTTGTCTTGGGTTCCGTTGGGCTGGATCATCGAGATGATCATTGCCACGGCGTTTCTGGCCCAGAAGGAACTGGGACGGGCCGTCGAGGCGGTTTCCGAGGCGCTGCGAACGTCAACTGAAGCTGGTCGAGAGGCGGTCAGCCACGTCGTCGGGCGCGATCCGCAGGCGCTCGATGAGGCGGGGGTAGCCCGTGCCGCAGTGGAAACCTTGGCCGAGAGCACCTCGGATGGCGTGATCGCGCCCTGGCTGTTCCTGCTGCTGTTCGGGCTACCAGGCATTGCCGTCTACAAGGCCGTCAACACGGCTGATTCGATGATCGGTCATCGTGATGAGCGTTATCGCGATTATGGCTGGGCAGCAGCGAAGCTCGATGACGTGCTGAACTGGGTACCGGCGCGCCTTAGTGCTCTGCTTATTACTGGCGCATGTTTCTTCACACCGGGTGCCAGCCCTGGCCGCGCCTGGGCGACAGCGCAGCGTGATGCGGCAAAACACGATTCGCCCAATGCCGGTTGGCCAGAAGCAACCTTTGCCGGCGCGCTCAATTTCCAGCTCGGCGGTCCGCGGAGCTATGATGGCGAACTGGTCGATTTGCCCGCATTCGGCAGCGGCAAGGCGGGGCTAGGGCCAAGCGACATCATGCTGGCTCTATTGCTCTATCGCCGTACACTAGACGTTTTGCTGGGGCTGAGCGGCCTTATCGCGCTCATGCTGCTGATCAGCTGAGCGGACCAGGATTTTCTCCCTTCATCGTGAGGGGCAATCCGGCGGCAATGAAATAGACATCGTCGCAGATTTCTGCGAGCCGCTGATGAGCTGAACCGGCCAGATCACGAAAGGTGCGGGCCATGGCATTGTCCGGAACTATGCCCATTCCGACCTCATTGGACACAAGGATGACCTTGGTCTGCCGAAGCTCTTCAAGAGTTCCATATAGCTCGGTGACGGCCGTCGCGACGTCTCCATTGGCCAGCAGCAGATTGGTGATCCACAGCGTCAGGCAGTCGACCAGGATCACGTCATGCGATTTCGCGGCCTTGAGCAGGGCGTGGGACAGCTCGACTGGCTCCTCGATTGTCGTGAACCTTTCGCCCCGACTGGCCTGATGACTGCGCACACGCTCATGCATTTCCGAATCCAGCACGCTGGCCGTGGCGAGATAGGCGGGCCTGGACCCGGCATACAGCGCAAGCCGCTCTGCAAAAGCAGTTTTTCCCGAGCGAGCTCCGCCCAGGACCAGACAATGTCGCGTCATGGTCAATCCTCTTCCTGGCCGTGCCGCCGCCTATTTTGATGCCGGTATCTTCGCCCCAAACGGGCAGGAGAGGCAACCTGTTCCCCTCTTGCCTGGCGATTGCATACGGCCCATGCACACCACCGGATTGGCAAAGGCATTTTCTTGGCGCCTACTACTTTCGTCTTAGCGCCTTTCGCATTATGGTCCGCGCCGAATTGACCACCTAGTTTGGGAGAAGCGGGCACGGTATTCGGCCGGATGCCTTTACTTTTCCTCACACCCACGGAGATGCCTTTCGTGCCGCGATATTATCTTGGCGTTGACGGTGGCGGCACCAATTGCCGCGTGCGCCTGGCCAATGAGCAGCTGGAAACACTGGCGGAGGTCAAGAACGGCCGGTCGAACCTGCAGATCGACGGGGGCGAACCTGCCTACAAAGCCATCAGCGCCGGGGCGCAGGATGTGTTTCAGGCGGCGGGAATCGATTTTGCCGAAGCTGCCAACACCTATGCCTGTTTCGGCATGGCCGGTGGTCGCATGGATTCGGCGCGTGACGCGTTTGCGGCGCGCTCCTGGCCCTTTGCCGGTGTGAAGGTCTATGACGATATCGACATCGCCCATGCCGGCGCCCTGGGCGGCGAGGAGGGCGGCGTCGTCATCATCGGCACCGGCTCGGCGGCCATGTCCATCGTCAATGGCACCCGCCACCAGGCTGGTGGTTGGGGTTTTCACATCGGCGACCAGATGAGCGGCGCCATCCTCGGGCGCGAACTGGTGCGCTATGCGGTTGAAGCCGAAGACGGTCTGGTCGAGGCCTCGCCCTTGACCAGGGCGGTCATCTCCGCATTGGGCGGCGACAATCAGGCGGTCATGACCTGGTCCTTTGCTACGGAAATGGATTTGAAGCTTCTGAGCCGCGACGGATCGGAAGGCTGCGACGATGCATTGGTGGGACGTGCGCCAGGCGAGTTCGGCAAGCTCATGCCGCTTTTCTTTGATTATCTCGAACAGAACGATCCGGTCGCGCAGAAATTGTTGGCCATCCAGATCGGCTACGTCGACACCTACGTGAACTGGTTCAAGAGCCACGGCGCCAACGTCATGGCCATCGTCGGTGGGCTGGGGCAACGCCTCTTCCCCATCCTGCAGCAACACTATGGTGACTTTGTCGCTTTGCCCAAATACGAACCTCTGCACGGCGCGGTGATCCTCGCCAAACAGAATTTCGCGTCAAACTAAGGGACGTCCCACTTTGTCCAGCCGCATCATTCCCGTCCAGCCTTTCGATTACGTGGTGTTCGGCGCCACCGGTGACCTGACCAAGCGCAAGCTGATACCTGCGCTCTACCACCGTTTCTTGGATGGTCAATTCGACGAGCAGAGCCGCATCATTGGCGTCTCGCGCTCCAAGCTCAGCGACGCCGAGTTCCAGAAATTGGCCGGTGATGCCATCGCCCAGTTCGTTGAGAAGGATTACCAGGACGCCGAGACCATCAAGCGCTTCCTGACCATCTTCTCCTACGTGGTCAATGACGTGTCCAACGAGGCCGGCTGGGGCGATATCAAGAAGGCGCTGCGCGACGATCCCCAAGTGGTGCGCGCTTTCTACCTGGCTGTGGCGCCGGATCTGTTCGAGCCTATCGCCGAGCAGTTGGCCAAGACCAAGGTCTATCGCCGCGACGCGCGTGTGGTGATTGAGAAGCCCTTGGGCCATGACCTCGCTTCATCGATCGAAATCAATGACGGTGTGGCCAAGATCTTCAAGGAAGATCAGGTCTACCGTATCGACCATTATCTGGGCAAAGAGACAGTGCAAAACCTGCTGGCGCTGCGCTTTGCAAACACCCTGTTCGAGCCGATCTGGAATTCGGCCCATATCGACCACGTGCAGTTGACCGTAGCTGAGAGTGTCGGCGCCGGCACGCGTGGCTATTATGACGAGAGTGGCGCTTTGCGCGACATGATCCAGAACCACATGCTGCAGTTGCTCTGCCTCGTGGCCATGGAGCCGCCCGCCAGCGACGATGCCAATGCACTGCGCGACGAGAAGCTCAAGGTTCTGCGGGCCCTCCGCCCCATCACCAACGGCGAAGTCGCAACCAAGACCGTGCGCGGCCAGTATCGCGGCGTGAAGTCCGAGACCGCCGCCGTCGCCGCCTACCAGGACGAATTGCCCGAGGACAAGAAGGGCAGCCACACCGAAACCTTCGTGGCGCTCAAGGCCGAGATCGACAATTGGCGCTGGGCGGGTGTGCCGTTCTATATGCGCACCGGCAAGCGCATGGCTGAGCGCGTGTCGGAAATCTGCATTCAGTTCAAGCCCATTCCGCATTCGATCTTCGACCATGCCGAGGGCGCGCCCAAGGCCAACAAGCTGATCATCCGCCTGCAGCCCGATGAGGGCGTCAAGATGATGATGATGATCAAGGATCCGGGGCCGGGCGGCATGCGCTTGCGCCAGGTGCCGCTCAATCTCAGCTTTGCCGAGACCTTCACCGAGCGCACGCCCGAAGCCTATGAGCGCCTGCTGCTCGACGTGGTGCGGGGCAACCAGACCCTGTTTATGCGCCGGGACGAGCTCGAAGCGGCCTGGATGTGGGTCGATCCCATTCGCGAGGCCTGGGATCGCTCTTCCGAGCCGCCGCAGACTTACACCGCCGGTACCTGGGGCCCAAGTGGCGCCGTGGCCTTGATCGAGCGCGACGGCCGCACTTGGTATGAGGGTCCGAACTCGTGAGCATCGAACGCCGCAGCTTCGCCGACAAGTCGACCTTGGCCAGGGAACTGGCCGAGTCCGTGGCCGATCGCATCCGCGCGGCCATTGCCGAGCACGGCGTGGCCGCCATCGCCGTGAGCGGAGGGTCAACACCGGGCAAATTCTTCCAGGCTTTGGGCAAGACCAAGGATATCGACTGGTCCAAAGTGGTGGTAACCTTGGTGGACGAGCGCTGGGTCGATGAAACCAGCGATCGCTCCAATGCCGCTCTGGTCAATGAGAAGATGTTGCAGGGACCGGCCGCCACGGCGCGTTTCTTCCCCCTGTACTCTGGTGGCGACGAGCCCACCGAAGCCGCAATTGCCAAGACCAACGCCTTGATGGCTGATCTGCCCCAGCCCTTTGCGGCGGTCATTCTGGGCATGGGCAATGATGGCCACACGGCAAGCTTCTTTCCGGGCGGTGACACGCTGGACGCGGCGCTGACCCAGGAAGGTCCTACGCTCGCCATTCGCGCCCCTGGTGCCGGCGAACCACGCGTGACCTTCACTCTGCCGGCCCTGCTCAAAACCGACGGCCTCTACTTGCACATTGAAGGTGAGGGTAAGGCCGAGGTGCTCGAAACCGCGCTGGGTGACGGCCCGGTTGAGGACATGCCGATCCGCGCCGTTCTGCGCTCGGGCGCGCCGGTGACTGTTTACTGGTGCCCATAAGGCTCCTGGGGCGGTCCCCAATCGACCGCCCTGGCCGCTGATTGGTACTGGTATTTTGATGCAAGGATAACCGCGCCAGCGGCCCCCTTCTGGCGCGTCCTTGCCAGCATATGGAGACTTGCCATGACCGTCCGCCAGGCTATCCAGGACGTGACCGACCGCATTGCCGCGCGCAGCCGTGACAGCCGCCGCGACTATCTCGACCGTCTCGATGCGGCCAAGGAACAGGGCGTCTACCGTTCTGCCCTGTCTTGCGGCAATCTTGCCCACGGATTTGCCGCCTGTTCCCCCTCGGAGAAGGCCGCGCTGGCCGGCAACAAGACGCTGAACCTGGGCATCGTCAATTCCTATAACGACATGCTGAGTGCCCATCAGCCCTATCAATTCTACCCCGAAATCATCAAGGAAGCGGCGCGTGAGGTTGGCGCGACGGCGCAGGTGGCTGGCGGTGTCCCGGCCATGTGCGACGGCGTCACCCAGGGGCAGCCCGGCATGGATCTTAGCCTGTTCAGCCGCGACGTGATCGCCATGGCGACCGCCATTTCGCTCAGCCACAACATGTTCGATGCCGCCGTCTATCTTGGCATTTGCGACAAGATCGTGCCGGGCCTGGTCATTGGCGCGCTGAGCTTCGGCCATCTGCCAGCCGTCTTTATTCCGGCTGGGCCGATGCCCTCGGGCCTGCCTAATGACGAAAAGAGCAAGATCCGCCAGCTCTATATGGAGGGCAAGGTCGGCCGCGCCGAACTGCTGGAAGCTGAGAGCAAGTCCTACCACTCGGCCGGCACCTGCACATTCTATGGCACGGCCAATTCCAATCAGATGCTCATGGAAATCATGGGCCTTCACTTGCCCGGCGCCAGTTTCGTCAATCCAGGCACCCCGCTGCGCGACGCCCTGACCCGCGAGGCCACCAAGCGCGCTCTGTCGCTTTCGGCACTGGGCAACAACTATACGCCCATCGGCCATATCATGGACGAGAAGGCCATCGTCAATGGCCTCGTCGGGCTGCATGCCACGGGTGGCTCGACCAATCACACCATGCACCTGATCGCCATGGCCGCCGCGGCCGGGCTCCAGGTCACCTGGGACGATATGAGCGATCTCAGCGATGCCACGCCATTGCTGGCGCGCGTTTATCCCAACGGCGTGGCCGACGTAAACCATTTCCATGCGGCCGGCGGCATGGGCTTCCTGATCAAGGAACTGCTCAATGACGGCTATCTGCATGAGGACGTCAAAACAGTGTGGGGCACCGGTCTTTCGGGATATACGGTCGAAGCAAAACTGATCGAGGACACGCTGAGCTTCGAGCAGGCGCCCGACGAAAGCGCGCTGCCCAAGGTTCTGACCAGCACCAAGACGCCGTTCCAGCCCACTGGCGGCTTGAAACTGCTCAAGGGCAATCTGGGTCGCTCGGTCATCAAGGTCTCCGCGGTCAAGCCCGAGCACCGCGTGATCGAGGCGCCCGCCAGGGTGTTCCACGGACAGGAGGGCCTGCAGGCCGCCTTCAAGGCAGGTGAATTGACCGGTGACATGATCGCCGTGGTCCGCTTCTCCGGTCCTAAGGCCATCGGCATGCCCGAACTGCACAAGCTGACACCGGCCCTGGGTGTGCTGCAGGATCGCGGCTTCAAGGTTGCTCTGTTGACCGACGGACGCATGTCGGGTGCCTCGGGCAAGGTGCCTGCGGCCATCCACATGACCCCCGAGGCCATGGACGGCGGCCCGATCAGCAAGATCCGCGATGGCGACATGATCCGGCTCGACGCCAATGAAGGCACGCTGACCTTCCTCGGGGACGAGAAGGAATTTTTCTCGCGCACACCCTCGACCGAAGACCTCCGCCCGCAACATTTTGGCATGGGCCGCGAACTGTTCGCCGGTTTCCGTAGCCTGGTGGGTGTGGCTGACAAGGGCGCGAGCGTTTTCAACTGATCATTGGGTCCGGACCGGAGTAGCGGGCGCGCGGTCGAATCAGCGCGCCGGTCTCCACCTGTTCCAGAGCATGGGCGATCCAGCCCACGCTGCGGGCCAGGGCAAAGATTTGCAGCGGCGCGTCAGACGGCAGGTTGAAAGCTGCCGTCAATGCGGCGAGTGCAAAATCGATATTGGGCTTTTCGCCAATCAGCCGCTCTCCGGTCGCGGCCAGTTCCGCAAACACTATCGGCACGTTGAACGCCGCCATAAGTGAATCGGCTCGTACATCGCCATCTGGATAAAGCCGATGCCCGAAACAGGGCAGCGCACTTCCCTGCCGGAGATGGGCGCCAATGGCCTTGGCGGCACCCTGCTTTTGTGCCTGCTCCACCAGTCCCGCCATGCTCTGGCTGGCATTGCCATGCAGCGGGCCAGACAGGGCTGCCAATCCCGCCAGAACCGCCGCCGATAAAGGCGCGCCGGTTGATGCCGTCACCCGCGCCGCAAAGGTCGAAGCATTGAGTTCGTGCTCGGCCAGCAGCACCAGGGCCCGGCGGATGGCATTTGCTGCGTCGGGCCGGTTCCATTGCCCGGCCAGGCGAGAATGCAGCGGCGCATTGCCCGGCGCGGCCAACGCCTCGGCGAGAAAAGACACCGTCCTCGCAGCGTCCGCAATCAGCACCGTGCGCGTGCGCCCGGCGGTTGGCATGTCAGTCGCAGCCAGTTCTGCCATGGCGCGGTAGGCCGCTGGCAAGCCGGGCTCTCCCACCTGCGTCTTGCTGCCAAAATCGACTGACGCGGCGCTTTGCCAGAGGAGCCTTGCAACCTCTTCCAGCGTCGCCGCTTCGGCCAGGGCGGCAGCATCCTGGCCGCGGTAAAGCAATCGGCCATCCTTTACTGTCGCAATGGCCGTTTCCAGCACGGGCTCGCCCCAGGCGATGGTTCCAGCCGCAACTGTGTGAGCTGGTCTTCGACCCGTCTGCCGGGCGGCCAGCCGCTCGACGTCCTCCTGCCGGTAAAGGCTGCGTCGCGGATCGGCGGGGTCGGGTCGCGCGCCAATCCGGCCACGGCTCACATTGGCATAAAGCGTTTGCGGCTTGGTGCCCAGCTGCGCCAGGGCCTGCTCGGCGGTGATCCAGCTCATATGGCCTCACATTGATCAATTGCATCAAGATTGACGTCAATCTTGATTGGCCTGATCTAGAGCGAAACAGCAAGGAGAGCAACATGTCTGGCCTCGATGATGTCATTGCCGCCGAAACCCGATTGTCCGAAGTCGATGGGCTCAATGGGCGTCTCGTTATCTGCGGTCACAGCCTGGAGTCGTTGGCGGGGCAAAAGAGCTATGAGGCTGTGCTGACACTGCTGCTGCCCGACATGTTGTCCGTCAGCGAGGACGATTTGCGGGCAGAACTGGGGCAGGCCAGGCTGCGTGCCTTTCGGGAACTGGCAAGCCTCGATACCGGTTTGGTCTCCTTGTCGATCACGGAAGGTCTCCGAGCCCTTATGGCACGGCTTCCAGATGGGGAGGATAAGTCGGTGGCTCTGTTGCAGATTGCTGCACCGGCCGTCTTTGTCCCTGCGCTCATCCGTGCCAAGGCCGGAAAGAAGCCGATACCGCCCCATATCGGACGCAGCCACGCAGCAGACATGCTGGCGATGTTGACGGGAGACCTGCCGGGCGATGAGCAGATCAAGGCTCTCGACGCCTATCTCGTCACCGTCTCCGATCATGGGCTCAATGCCTCGACCTTCACGGCGCGTGTCGTGGCCTCAACCCGAGCTGGCTATGCCTCGGCAGTGCTGGCCGCGTTGGGAGCGCTCAAGGGGCCATTGCATGGCGGGGCACCCGGACCAGTGCTCGATATGCTCGATGCCGTTGCCACACCCGATAATGCCACGGCTTGGCTGGCCGGGGAGATCTCCCGCGGCGAGCGGCTCATGGGTTTTGGCCACCGCATCTACCGGGTCCGCGATCCGAGGGCGGATGCCCTCAAATCCGCGCTCAACCGGTTGGGTGCTGCCGGCGGCATGGATGCCGATCGACTTGCTTTGGCTGAGGCGGTCGAGCGCGCGGCGCTTGCGGCGCTGCAGGCGGCCAAGCCGGACCGGGTGCTGGAAACCAATGTGGAGTTCTTCACCGCGCTCCTCCTTGAAGCGCTCGGTTTTCCGCGCGACGCGTTTACCGGTGTCTTCGCCGCCGGCCGGGTCGGCGGCTGGGTCGCCCATGCCCATGAGCAGATCGAGACCGGCCGGCTGATCCGTCCACAGTCCGTCTATGTGGGCCCGAAGGCGGCGTGACTGAGCCAGTCGGCGATGGCGGGAGCATCCTCTGATCCCAGCTCATGTCCGCCCGCAAGAACGCGTGTGCTGACATCGGCGCCGGATCTGGCCAGCGCATCAGCCAGCCTTTCGCCCGCCGGGCGGAAGGCATCGTTCTCGCCCAGAAGAATGAGGATCTTCGTGTCCGACAGATCGACCTCCGGCACGACATCCAGCACCATGACCGGCCGCACCAGGATGGCCCGCTGGACCATCCCGGGATGCAGCAGCATGGCCGCCCCGAGCAGGTTCGCGCCATTGGAATAGCCCAGGGCCCCCAGCCGCTCCGGGTCGAGTCGGTAAGAGCCGCGGGCTTGTTCGAAAAACGCTTCCAGCGCCCCGGATTCGAACCGAACGTCCTTCTGGTCGAAGATGGCAGGACCCAAGGCCCGGAACCAGCGCCGCGTGCCGTCCTCGGTGCTGCGTCCGCGCAGCCCCAACAGAATGGCGTTGGGAGCCGCATTATGCGCCAGGGGCATCAGATCGGTCTCGTCTCCGCCCGTACCGTGCAGCAAAACCAGGGTTGACCCGTTCGGCTGTTCCGGCGTGAAGAAGCGGTGCTTGTAGATGAGATCGCGATAGGCGATGCGCTCCTCGCCCGGCAGGCCGAACTGGGGCAGCATCACTTTTATCGCTTCCGGATCCGGCGTGTCCGGCGGCAGGAACAGCGCCTGGCCAAGCGTCTCGATGGTTTCGTCCAGCGTGAAGCCGGGCCCATCGCTGGCCATCTCGATCAGCACATTGCCCGGCTCGCGCACATAGAGCGAAGTGAAGTAATTGCGGTCATGCAGCGTGGTGAGGCTCGAATTGCGCTTGCGCAATTCGGCTTCGACTGCCTCGACCTGTGCAGCGTCTACTGCGCGTACGGCGACATGATCCGCGGTTCCCGCGCCCGGTGCGCCCGGCCAGAAGCCGGCGGCATCGCGGATATCAATCACATCGCCAACGTCCGAGACCATGCGCTGGATCGGACCTTCGCTTGCGCCCTTTGCAAAGCCGAAATAGCGGCTGAGATAGTCGGCGCTCTCCTCCTGCACGTCCGAGAGCAGGGTCACGCCGCGAATGCGCCTGACCCGGTGTTCGAGAGGGATATCGCCATCGGGCATGTCCAGGGCCGGCAGATCGGCGCTGACCAGCTTGATGAGGAAACCGTCGGGATCGCGCAGCCGCAGCACCGTTTCGCCGAATTCCTGCCCCGTGCCCTCGACCTTGACCTGATGCGTCAAGGCCCGCTCCAGCCAATAGCCGATCGAGCCTTGTGGGATGGCAAGCGCGACTTCGCTGACCTGGCCGGCACCGGCCTGTCCGGCCGAGCCACCCTGCCAGACCAGAAAGGTCAGCAGCGAACCGGGGCTGGCCGCATAATCGCCGTAGAACAAGTGAAGCTGCCGGGCATCCTCATAGCCGCCGGTCTGCTTGACCAGCCGCAGGCCCAGAAAACCGACATAGAAGTCGACATTGGCCTGCACATCGGCGGTGATGAGGGTGACGTGGTGGATGCCGCTGGTCATCGGCTTCTCCCGAACAGGCGCTCGATATCGCCCTTTTTCAGTTCCACATAAGTGGGGCGGCCATGAATGCACTGGCCCGAATGGGGCGTTGCTTCCATGTCGCGAAGCAGGGCGTTCATCTCATCGACCCGCAGGCGCCGACCGGAGCGGACCGAACCGTGACAGGCCATGCGGCCGATAATGGCCTCCATGCGCGCGGTGAGAGCGGCCGTACTGTCCCATTCGGCCAATCCGTCGGCCAGATCGCGGACAAGGCCGGAAATATCGGGATTGCCGAGCAAAGCCGGGGTCTCGCGCACGGCGATGGCACGCGGGCCGAAGCGGTCGAGATAGAGCCCGAACTTCTCCAGCTCCGGGGCTGCTTCCTCGAGCCGGGCACAGTCCTCTTCAGGCAGCTCGACAATGACCGGGATCAGCTGCGTCTGGCTGACAACAGGGCCGGAAGCGAGCTGGGCCTTGAAGCGTTCATAGACCAGCCGTTCATGGGCCGCGTGCTGATCGACCAGCAAGAGGCCATCGCCGTTCTGGGCGATGATGTAATTGTCGAACATCTGTGCTCGGGCCGTGCCGAGCGGAAAATCGACCGGTTCGGCGGCGGGCTCAAAAGCCTCGACCCGGGCGCTTGGCGCGGTGAAGCCGGCAAGCTGGCCGGGATGCCGGTCGAGATTGAGCGGAGTCCGGTCGGGCTGCCAGTCGAAGCGCTGCGGCTGGTAAGTGGATGGTGCCGGGGCGACCGGGGCAGGGGCAGATGGCTCAGCCATTTCGGGCGCCGTGAAAGCGCCCAGAATATCTTCGGCCACGCTGGTCGAGGCCTTGAAGCCGGCGCTGGCCAGGGCCGTGCCAATGGCCTTGATGACAGCGCCGCGCACCGCGCCCTGATCGCGAAAGCGCAACTCCGCCTTGGCCGGGTGCACATTGACGTCCACCTCGGCCGGGTCGATGGCGAGATAGAGCGCCACCACCGGAAAGCGGTCGCGGAACACATAATCGGCAAAGGCGGCCCGCACCGCGCCGACCAGCACCTTGTCGCGCACCGAGCGGCCATTGACGAAATAGAACTGTGACAGCGAATTGGCCCGCGTATAGGTGGGCAGACCCGCCATGCCGGCCACCACGATACCATGCCGGGCGGTGGCGAGGGTAACCGCGTTCTCGACGAAATCGGCGCCCATCACCTGGCCCAGACGGCCCCCGAGCGCACCTTCTCCGGTGACTGCCGGCCAGTTCGACGCAGTGCGGTCCGAACCCTCGAGCACGAAATGCACCGCCGGATTGGCCATGGCCAGGCGCTTGACCACATCGGTGATGGCGGCGGTTTCCGAGCGCGCGCTCTTGAGGAATTTCCGCCGCGCCGGGATCTGGGCGAAGAGGTCCTTGACCTCAATGACCGTGCCCCGGTTCATCGCCTGTGGCATGGGACCGCTGCGCCGGCCATTGTCGACCACCAGCACGAGACCCGATTCCGCCTCGGCGGTGCGCGACGCCACCGAGAGGCGGGCGACCGAGCCGATCGAGGCCAGCGCCTCGCCGCGAAAGCCCAGGGTGCGGATATCGTCCAGATCATCGGCGCTGAGCTTGGAGGTGGCATGGCGCTCCACCGAGAGCAGCAGATCCTCCCGATCCATGCCGTGCCCGTCATCGGCAATGCGGATCAGGTCCATGCCGCCATTGGCGGTGGTGATGGTGATGCGGCGCGCGCCGGCATCGATGGAATTTTCCACCAGCTCCTTGACCACGCTCGATGGCCGCTCGACCACCTCGCCGGCGGCAATGCGATTGATCAGGTCTTCGGGCAGCTGGCGGATGGGCAAGGGCGATTCTCCTTGCCCCCAATATAGGGCAGCGCCCGGCGCTTTCCGACCCGCCTGGCACATTGTGCCCATGCCAATTCGCCGCCCTCTGCCGCTGCAGCATGGCGCATGGGGTAGTGCCCTCTCGCACCAACGGGCGCGCCAATGCCCCGGTCAGCCCTTGCGGCTTCCGGTTGGAACTGGACGTATCCCGAGGCGCGTGCGTCTCAGTAAATCGAAGTAAATAGAGACGTCGCCGCCTCGGGATACCGGGTTTCTCCTGCGCATCGTGGTGCCTTTTGATCGCTCGTCGCAAGGCGACCGACCCGCAGGCAGGTCCTGGAGCGACCCAGCACCCAACCGGCTCCCCCCGCAAAAGTTCGCTGCAGTCCGTCCGCCGCGGGAGTGATGGGGGGAGTATGGGGGAGGTTTTGGGGGCGGGGATAAAAAAGTTGACCGGGTGTGGTGATGGCCGACCTCGTCCTTCGAGGCTGCGCTTCGCTTCGCACCTCAGGATGAGGTCTGGGGAGGAACCAGTGTTTCGAGAGCCCTCATGGTGAGGTGGGCGCGAAGCGACCCTCGAACCACGAGGGTGGCCATCAGCGAAACTTGCTCCAGCTCAGGATGGGCCCCGGCCTGCGCCGGGGTGACAGCCTGTGGGGTACTGGCCATGCAACAAGTCCGACGTCATGGCAGAAACCGACCCCTTTGCAGCCTTTCGCGTGGGTTGCGTGAAGCGGCCAAAGCGGTCAGTCTTCTTGCATTATTTGCTGGGGTAGCCGGAAGTTGAACAAGTTTCCTATTATCGTTGCTGGCTCGGTAACAATCGCCATGCTCGGCGCCTGGATAGGCTTTGCCATTGCGTTTGAAATCTACAAACCGGATGAGGAAAGGCTTCAGCAGATTGTCTCTGCCGAATACCTGAGGGAATGGTCTAGCTACACAAATCTACCGACGATTAAACCGGATGACTGCTCTGTGGGGAGTGCTAACTTTGATGAGCGCTTATTACGTGGGTGTGTGCCAATCCGATGTTGATGGCGAATTGGTTACCTTCGAGGTCCGGCTCAACGAAGCGGGAAGGGTCGAGCGCTTCGATATGCAGCCCTGAGGGGCAGCCCGAGGCTGCTTACCGTCGCTCTCTTCCAGAAACCCGCCGGTCCGCAAACCACCCCAAATCAGCCTGAACAATAAGGCCTGACCACCTCCTCCCCAGCATTGACCCCGTCAGCCTTCCGGGTTCACCTAAGCACCATGTCGAGAACTGGTTCCCGCCCGCCAAAGGATTGGGTCCAAAGGGCAAATGCCTTTTGGGATGCGGTGGCTTATCATCTCTCGCCGCCGGGCCTCCTGGTCGGGTCGATCTTTTTTGCGCTGTCGCTGACGCCCTCGCTGCTGCCGCGTACCGAGACGGTGCAGGGCATTCTTTCGGGGTGCTGCTTTGCCATCGGCTATGGCTTCGGCAATCTGGCGCATTGGCTTTGGGGGTTCCTCGGGCTCAAGGTGCCGCCGGGGCGCGTCACGCGCGCGCTGGGGCTTCTGGTGGGGCTGGTTTGCCTGGGGCTGGTGCTGGTGGCGCTGTGGTATTCCAACACCTGGCAGAACTCGGTGCGCGCGGTCATGGACATGCCGCCGGTAGAAGAAAACCAGGCCCTGCCCATTGCCGCGGCCATCCTGATTGCCGGCAAGCTGCTGGTCACCATCATCCGGCTGATCTGGCGCTGGCTGCTGCCGCATATGCCGCGCCGGGCCGCCTTTGTGGTGGCGACGGCGCTGGTGGCGTTGTTGATCAGCATTCTGGTCAACAATCTGTTCCTGCGCTCAGCGCTGCGTGCGGCCGACAATTTCTATGAGCGGCTCGACGCCCTGGTGCAGACCGATGCCGAAGCGCCTAGCCAATGGTTTCAGACCGGCAGCGCCGGGTCCCTGATCGACTGGGAGACCATCGGACGGGACTCGCGCGTCTATGTACAATCCGGTCCCGATGCGGCCGCGATTGAGGCCATGACCGGCAAGCCGGCGCTGCAGCCGTTGCGAACCTATGTTGGCCTGCGTTCGGCCCCCACGGTGATGGAACGCGCCCAGCTTGCCCTGGCTGAACTGGTGCGCATCGGCGCCTTTGAGCGCTCGGTGCTGGTGCTGGTGATGCCGGTGGGCACAGGCTGGGTCGACCCGGCGGCGATCGACACGCTCGAATATCTCCATGGGGGCGATGTGGCGAGCGTGGCGGTGCAATATTCCTATCTCACCAGCGTGCTTTCGCTCTTTATCGAGCCCGAACTGGGCACCGAAACCGCCCAGGCACTGTTCAACACGGTCTATGATTATTGGACGCAATTGCCGCGCGAGGACCGGCCACGGCTTTATCTGCACGGATTGAGCCTGGGGGCGCTGGCCTCGCAGAATTCGACAACGGTCTATGATGTTCTGGCTGACCCCTTCGATGGGGCGCTCTGGGCCGGGCCGCCCTTTTCCAGCCCGATCTGGTCGCGCATGACCGAGAGCCGGGTGCCCGGATCGCCCGCCTGGCTGCCCCGCTTCGGCAATTCCTCGGCGGTGCGTTTCATGAACCAGACGGGCGCCAGGGATTGGGAGGGCCTGTCCTGGGGACCGATGCGGATCGTCTTCCTGCAATATGCCAGTGACCCGATCGTATTCTTTTCGTTCGATGCCGACTGGCAGCGGCCGGACTGGCTCAATGCACCGCGTGGCCCCGATGTGTCTCCTGCGCTCAATTGGTATCCGGTGATTACCTTCCTGCAACTGGCGCTGGATGCCGCGCTGGCGCAAACTCCGCCGGTGGGGCATGGCCACGTCTATGCTCCAGCGGACTATATCGATGCCTGGGTGGAGGTCACGCAGCCCGAGGGCTGGACCGAGGGCGAGCTGGAGGCGCTGAAGGCAGCCATTGATCCCGTTAAATACGCGCCGTTCTGAGCATGCGCGCCGCAGCAACTCTGCAAGACAGGCCACCAGCTGACGCCTATTGTGGGGCAGGGGGTGACGGATGCGCATAGTCCTGCTTACAGCGCTGGCGATGATTGCCTTTGCCGCCAATTCGGTGCTGGCCCGGCTCGCTTTGGCCGACGGCGCCATGGATGCGCTGAGCTATACCGGCATTCGCATTCTGGCCGGTGCCGTCATCCTGTTTGTGCTGGTCTGGTGGCGTACGCGCCAAACTGGAGCGGGATTTTCCCTCGCGGGACATTGGCTGCAGGCGGGGGCTTTGCTTGGCTACGCATTGGGGTTCTCCTTGGCCTATGGATGGCTGGGCGCAGCGACCGGCGCGCTGATCCTGTTCGCCAGCGTGCAGATCGGCATGGTGGCCCGCGCCATCGCAGCGGGTGACCGGCCCGGCCTGCTCGAATGGCTCGGCCTGCTCCTGGCCCTTGGCGCATTCGCCTATCTCGTTTCGCCCGGGCTCACCGCACCGGATCCCCTGGGTTCCCTGCTCATGGTGCTGGCTGGGCTGTGCTGGGCCGCCTATTCCCTGCTTGGGCGTGGATCGGAGCGGCCGCTGGACGACACGGCGGGCAATTTTCTGCGCTGCGCGCCGGTGGCGATACTGCTGCTGGTGATCGGCGTATGGGACAATGCACCCAGATGGGACGGGCTTGTCTATGCCATTGCTTCGGGCGCAGTTGCCTCTGGTCTTGGCTATGCGGTGTGGTATGCGGTGCTTCCGGCCCTGACCCGAACGCGGGCAGCCATCGTGCAGCTTTCCGTGCCGGCTTTGTCGGCCTTCGGCGCTGTGCTGTTCATCGGCGAAGCGCTCGATGCGCGGTTGCTGGTCAGCTCGGCGATCATTCTGGGCGGGATTGGCATTGCGACGCTGGCGGCGGGCCGGCGCAAGGGAAACTGAGGACGAGACGGATGTCGAGCGCGACTTCGCCCATGGAACTGGCTCTGGCCCTGGCCGAAGAGGCCGCTGTCCAGGGCGAGGCGCCGGTGGGTGCGGTCATCGTCGAGGGGCAGACCGTTCTGGCTGCCGAGCGCAATCGCATGCGGGCGCTGGCCGACCCGACCGCTCATGCCGAGATGCTGGCGATCAAGTCGGCTCTGGCGGCGCGCGGCACCGGGCGGCTGGATGGCTGCGACCTCTATGTGACGCTCGAACCCTGCGCCATGTGCGCCGGGGCCATTGCCCACACCCGACTGCGCCGGATTTATTTCGCGGCCGAGGATATCAAGGCCGGGGCGGTCGAGAACGGTATCCGCCTGTTCGACCAGCCCACCTGCCACCATCGCCCCGAGGTGATCGGCGGACTGTCGGCCGGCCGCGCCGAGGCGATGCTGGTGGATTTCTTCAGGAAGCTGCGGGACTAAGCTCCGGCGAGCAGCTCCGCGAGCTTGTCGATGGCTTGTGACCAGCCGC